>Ga0210018_1000014_pt1 | contig 64730 bp, 60 predicted proteins | sample CryGeyCG2014_010_2_FD_183967 | JGI IMG/M metagenome (GOLD analysis project Ga0210018, IMG submission 183967) | Groundwater microbial communities from aquifer - Crystal Geyser CG09_land_8/20/14_0.10 (SPAdes) (version 2) | ecosystem: Environmental > Aquatic > Deep subsurface > Groundwater | place...
TGTTCCCTATACAACGCTCACTAAAATTGAAACAGGCGTTATTAAAAAGCCATCAGTTTTTATTATGGCTAAATTAGCCAAAACGCTTAATGTTTCAATTGAGGAGTTAATAAAATAAAACTATGTCCACACTTTGGAATAAAGATCAAGAGAAAGACTTTTTTATAAAATCACTTGAGTTTGCTACTCCAGAACAACTTTTTTATGTAACAAAAGATAAAAAATATTTGGCCTATTGGCCCAAAAACTATGACGGCGTGAAAACAACCTTACAAAGTCGAAATTCATTGATTGGTTCTTATACAGAAAAATGGGTCACTGATCTATTTAGCGAAATAGCGAAGGCTGTTGGTGGTTACTCTGTCCAAGGTGTTATTTCTGAAGAAATAGGACTAACAAATCAATCGCCTGCTGATGTTGCCATTTGTAAAACAAAAAATATTATCCAAAAGCCGCAAAACATTTTAATGATTATTGAAGTCAAAATGTCGGTGGTTTGGAACTGGGAATTTATTGCAAAAAATAAAGATTTAGTATGTATTGGTAACTACAAAACTCATCAAGGTAATCCCGGACTTTTGCGGTCAGAACAATGCTAAAAGCTATTGGAAAAAGTATCAACATTCGTGTTTCTAGTTTTTCTGCTTCAAAAATTCCAATTATTATCATCGGCAATACTCCTATAACCAAAAGTTATTATGAAAAAGTTGATCATTTAAAGAGGAATGGAATTATCCAAAGTTTTTGGTCAATAAATCCAAAACCGCTGGACAATAATGGCGAAAATATAAAATCTACACTCTATAAAGGATTTTACAGGTTTGACGACTATGAAGAATTAAAACAAAATGCTCTTAATCTTTTGAAAGAAGAAAGAGAGTTTTTCTCTAGTATGCTAACACGACAAAAATTAGGAGAACTTATTGGGATAGCAAACAAAGAGTCTACTTACGAGGCAAAAGCACTAAAATTTTTAGAACTACTTCGTCAGTCAAAAAAATAAATTAACTATGAAAAATCAGAGTTTTTACAATAAAAGAAAAAATGGAACGCAAACCAGCGCCTTTGGCGCGCCGGGTCGAATTAACCATGACTCGTCAAAATTTTATAACAGCAAGCTTTATGAAGGGTTAAACAATGGAAAAGACATTGAATATGTTGAAAATCAAATTGAACCGCAGTATATCAATAAAGTTTTTTGCAAAAACAGCGAGGCAATGACAGAACTTCCAGATAACAGTGTTCATTTGATGGTCACTTCACCGCCTTATAATGTCGGCAAAGTATATGATGAAAATTTATCTCTCAAAGAATACAGAGAGTTATTAAAGCGAGTATTCAAAGAAACACACAGGGTTTTAGTGCCCGGCGGTAGGGCTTGCATAAATATTGCTAATTTAGGCAGAAAGCCTTATTTACCGCTTCATAGTTATATCATCGAAGATATGCACGCTCTTGGTTTTTTGATGAGAGGTGAATTACTTTGGGATAAAGGAAGTAGTGCAAGCTCTTCAACGGCTTGGGGAACTTATCTAAAAGCAAACAACCCAGTATTACGAGATGTCCACGAATACATTCTTGTTTTTTGTAAAGATACATTTACCCGATTTAACCCACAAAAAAGAAAAAGCACTATTTCAAAAGAAGAATTCTTAGAATATACAAAAAGCGTTTGGAAATTTTCGGCGGAGCGAGCTTCAAAAGTAGGACACCCCGCCCCTTTTCCAATTGAACTACCTTATCGCTTAATCCAACTTTATACTTTTGAGGACGATGTTGTTTTAGATCCGTTTGTTGGAAGTGGAACAACTTGTATCGCCACTCTGAAGACAAACAGAAAATATGTTGCTTACGATATTGATAAAAATTATTGCGATTTGGCAGAACAGAGAATAAAGCAATTTTTGCAGGAACAGGTTACTTTATTTTCAGAAAAGAATTCGCCGCCAAACCGAGCGAAGCTCGGAGTTCCGCCAAAAGCGGAACGAAAAACTTGAAATCGTCCAATCCTAAAGGGTCGCTTCTGCGGGCGGGCGGAAGGGGGGTTTGGGGGGAATTCCGCCCGCCCTACAAATTTTGGGCGAAATCTGTTCGAATTTTTTCGAACGCACACCGCATTTAGAGGAGGAGTGCCAGAGCGGCTGAATGGGGCAGTCTTGCCCCGCACCAAAAATCATTCAGCAAGTTTTTCATAGACACGGTGGGATGGCTGAGTGGACAAAAGCGGCAGTCTTGAAAACTGCAGAGTCCGCAAGGGCTCCGGGGGTTCGAATCCCTCTCCCACCGATTCACTAAATTTTGGTGCGGGGTCGAGAAAAACTGCTAGATCCGCAAGGGTCTCGGGGGTTCAAATCCCTCCTCCTCCGAAAAGTTTCAGTTTTAACATTTTACGTGATGTTTAGCTATGCCATCATTTGATAAGTTTCTAACAAAATTTGTTGAAAGTTTTAGTGGTAAAGATCCAATGATTTTCAGCGTCTTGGGTAATGTTTTTTCAATGAGAATTATCGGAAATAAAACGCACGGCGATCTTGCTGAAATCGCTCTTACAGAATACATAAACCAGTTTGTTGATGGTTTTACGGCAAAACATACCGGAAAGGAAAAATTTCGCGCGAAAGAATTTGAAGAAGATATAAGAATTACCGAGACCAGCACAAAAGAAGAAATTCCCATTAGCATCAAAACTTATGGGTTTGGACCGCTTCAACTTTCCACCAATAAAGATGTGTCAATGTTTTCACTTTTGTTAAACGAAATCGGCAAACGAGGAACAAATGACATCGAGAAAATAAAAAAGATTTTGAGCAACAAATGTTTTGAAGATTTCGGCTCTGTAAATGTTTTGCCGTTGATTTACAACGAAAAGGAAATGAAATTTAAGGTTATAGTTTTTGACTTGCGAAAGGCTTATTCTTCCGTCAGAAAAATAAAATTTTTTCCGCCGCGCAAAATCGGTAGAAAAAAGACATTTCCAATTTACAAGTTTTTTGATAACAAAAACAATTATATTTTTGAGGTGAGATATGGAGACGCAAAAGCTAATGCTTTGCAACGCGGAATATGGACGCACACGGAAAATGCTGAACCATTTTTCAAAGAACTGCTCGCTGGCGGTTATAAAATCAACGAGCCACTCATTACTTTAATCGCCAAAGTTCTCGTTTCTCGCAAGGATACCCACGAGAAAATACTCCAGTATTTTTTCAATTTCGCTAAATAGACCAAAAGATATAAAAATGCTAAAATGATACCAGAGGATAGTCTGGCGTTTTTAGTTTATGGAAACACAAGGCATAAAATATACTGGCTCTAAAAGGGAAATACTTCCTGTTTTATTAAGGTTGATAAAGCCGTTAAATGTAAAAACGGTTTTAGATGGATTTTCCGGCACAACAAGAGTTTCCCAAGCGTTAAAGCAAGCTGGTTATACTGTCTATGCTAATGATATTGCCGATTGGTCTAAAGTATTCGGCGAATGTTATTTGTTGAACAGAAAACCAGCGAGTTATTATTTGCCGCTCATAGATCGTCTAAACAATTTGCCCGGAAAATATGGCTGGTTTTCGGAAAATTACGGCGGCGAGCCGAACGGCGGCTCGGCCACACAGAAAGACGGCAGAAAAAGAATTTGGCAATTACACAACACCAAAAAACTGGACGCAATAAGAGAAGAAATCGACAAAATCGCGAAGGACGAGATTGAAAAATCAGTCTTACTTACCAGCTTAATTATAGCGATGGATAAAGTTGACAGTTCCGTAGGCCATCAGGTCTCGTATTTGAAAAAATGGGCTCCCCGCGCTTACAAAATAATGAAAATGGAGGTGCCTCGCTTGATTATTGACGACAGACAACATCAAGTTTATCAAAAAGATATTTTTGATTTAGTAAACGATGTTAAAGTAGATTTAGCCTATTATGATCCGCCTTATGGTTCTTCAAACGAGTTAATGCCGCCATCTCGCGTGAGATACGCTTCTTATTATCATATTTGGAAAACTATTTGTTTGAATGATAAACCAAAATTAGTTGGTGTGGCGAATAGGCGAGAAGATGTAGGCGATACGATTTCCGGTTCTATTTTTGAGGAATTTAGGAAAAATAATGAGGGGCAATACATTGTTATTGAAGCGATAGAAAAATTGATAAAAGATACACCGGCAAAATATGTGGTTTTGTCTTATAACAATAATGGCAGGGCTACTTTTCAGGCGATAAAGGATATACTAGAAAATTTGAAGAAAAAAATCTCTATTTTTGAAATGGATTATAAAAAGAATGTAATGGCGACAATAACCCGAACAACAAACGAATGGATTAACGATACCAACGGAAAGAACAAAGAATACCTGTTTTTAATACATAAAAATGGAAAAACGGAAGTCATGCCCGAAATTAAAGTTGAAAAAATTGATATTCGGAATTTAATACCAGCGAAGCAACAAAGATTAGTTTTCTAGATTTTAGAACGCTTCGCGTTCACTACGGGGCAAGAGCGAAGGCGAGGCGAATCTCTATCCGCCGGTAGGCAGACTCCCACCGAAAAAAAATAATATGAACCCAAACAAACCGAAAACTAAATCTATCACTGAATTCAAAGCAAGCAATGAACCGACTTTTGCTTGGGAAGCACCGGAATACGAGCACTTCGAAAAACACCCCAAGTGGTACTGGGTAATGGGGGGAATTCTTCTCGCGATTGTGATATACGCTCTCGTGACCAATTCAATTCTGATGGCCATTACCTTCATCTTGATCGGCATGCTAGGGTATATTTATGCCGAACGAGAACCGCGAACTATCCAAATGGAAATCAACCCCGACGGCATTAAAGTTGATAATTATTTTTACGACTACGACGACCTCAAAAGTTTTTGGATTTTTTATGAAGCCGAAGAAGGAATCAAAGTTCTGAGTCTTCACAGCAAAAAAACTTTTCTCCCGCATATCCATATCCCCATCGGAAACGCCAATCCTATTCTCATTCGGGAAGTTCTGGTCCATTATCTTCCGGAAATCAGGCAGGAGTTGACAATTATTGACAGACTGGAGAGATTAATTGGGTTATAATTATTTTTCGCCCTTGTCGTTCAACGGATAGGACGCAAGCTTGCGGAGCTTGTGATTGAGGTTCGATTCCTCACAAGGGCGCAAATTTATAAATTACTTAGAGGTGAGATTTTTACCCGCCGTAGCTTTAGCGCAGGCGGGCCTCGCGGGGACGCAAGCAAAAAACCGAGCCAACTCGGTTTTTTCAAAATCCATAAAACTTCAACAAAAAAATTCACAACCTGCAGCTTGCTTCCAGAGTGATCGTGAACGTCGTGCCCTTGTTTTCCTCGCTCTCCACCGAGATTTGCCCGCAATGGCGGTCAATAATGTTTTTCACCATATAAAGCCCCAGACCAGTTCCCGAAGTCTGAAAAAGAAGAGCGTTCTCGCCGCGGAAAAACTTTGAAAAAACGCGATTAAACTGTCTCTTGGGTATTCCAATACCCGTATCGGAAACGATAATTTTTACTTTTCCTTTTTCATAATCCAATTTCATTTTGATTTTTCCGCCCGGTTGGGTATATTTGACGGCGTTCTCGAGCAAATTATCCAAAACCAGATCCATTTTTTCCGGATCAATGCTGATCAGGGGCGGTTCCCGGCTGGGCAGTTCAATTGAAAACCACACTCCTTTTGCTCCGGCCAGAGACTGGTAGCGCTCAAAAGCTTTTTGCACAACCGGCAGAATGGACGCGTTTTGAAAGCTGAATCCAAAGCGGCCTTCTTCGATGTGAGCGACATTGAGAAGGTCGTTTATGAGCGTAATCATGTGGTTGATGGCGTTAAGTCCGTCTTCGATTATTTTCCTCTGCTCCGGATTGAGCAAGCCCGTTTCCCGCTCAAGCAGAGCCAAAAAAGACCATTTAATTCCCGTAAGGGGCGTGCGCAACTGATGAGCGGCGATGGAAACGAAATCTGACTTGATAACGTCCAATTCTTCAAGCCGTCTGTTGACCTCGGAAAGTTCCAAATCCCTCCGGATGAGAAGTTTTGTGGTCTTATCCAGTTCCTCCAGCTCGGCCGTTCTTTTTCCCGCTTCTTTTTTGAAATCAGAGAAGACGCCAGCCAGCGTTCCCGAATGAATAATAAGGATAAAAAGAAGCAGAAAAGTCAGCGAGACAAAAATAACGGCTGCCGTTTGAATCCGATAGTACGAAGCCAGGGCAATGCGAGCCGGCTCTTCAATGAAAATTCCCCAGCCAAGCTCGTCGCTCATCGGAAGTCCGGCCGCAAAGACGGAGTCATTTCCATTTTCGGAAAACACTTCTCCCTGAACGATATTTTTACCTTCCAGAACCTCCCTGACATAAGGCTTGTTTTTCCAGTTTGTTTTTTTGAGTACGAGCGACGTCTCCGGATAGGCGATCAAAAATCCGGATGAATCCACGAGAAAAACTTTTTGATTGGCCGAGACAAGCTTGCTGTTTTGGATAATATTCCAGATTTCCTGAAGAGAAAACTGGGCCAGCAGAACTCCGGTAATGTCATTATCCGCGCCCCTCACGGGCAGGCCAATCGTGATGTAGGGTATGGCTTTCTCATCCGTATTCACCCGCCCGAGAAAGATACTGCCGGAACTTGCTTTTTGGAATTCTTCCGTATCACGGACATTTTTCAGCTCCTGCGAGCCGGCCACAAATATTTTTGAAATTTTTTGCTCTTCATTGCCTTCCCGGTCAGTAACGGCTATCTGGGTAAACCAGCCCCTTTCCCTCATAAATTTTTCAGTGAGATCCTTTTTCTCCTGCCGGTCGCCCGCCAGATCTATCTTCTGACTCAAATCCGCCAGCGCCATCACGTTGTCTTCGACAAAACTCTCAATCTCCGCTCGGGAGGTTTCGATAATCCCCAGACGAAGAAAAGAAGCTGTCTGGCGCACGTCATCCATGCTGGATTTGAAAAAGCTGAAATAGGAAAAAGCCAATACCAGACCGGTAAAGAGAATGATAATTTGAGTCAGGCGAAGAGGCTTCTCTTTGAGATAATTTTTTATTTTCTCAAGAAATGACATGATATCGCTACTTTATCACCTGGTCAGCTTCTTTTAGAATTTTTTCGACAATTTTCTGCCCCATGACATTGAGACTTTTGAGATTCACGACAACGTCCAGCTTGTCGGGAGTCACGACCGGAATACCCTGCGGTTTTTGTCCGGAAAGCACGCTTGCGACGGAAGACGCGCACTGGGTTCCCATTCGAAAGAAATTAGCGCCGTAAGTAAGCGTCACCCCTTTTTCGGCCAGGGTCTGCTCATGCCCCATGGTCAGCATTTTGAGCTCAAGGGATCTTTTGATAACAAGATCCGCATTGCTCACCACCATCGCGTCCGGAGTAATGTAAATCCCGTCGTATTGGCCTTCCTGAATTTGAGAAAGAGCTCTTGCAAGTTCATCTTTGTCCTTGACGAGAACTTCACCAAGTTCTATTTGAAGTATCTTGGCCGCTTCCCTCGTATTTTCAATCGAAATTTGGGAAAATTTGTTTTCCGGATTATAGAAGGTCACGACTTTCCTGACATTGGGAAAAGCTTCTTTGAAAATTTCAAGCCTTTTTCCGGAGAGTTCCGCCGAACGATTGGAACAGCCGGTAAGATTCGTCTCCGGCATTGAATAGCTTTTCACAAAACCGGCCCCTACCGGATCTCCGACGATATTAAATACAATCGGAAACCGATTGCCGGCTATCTGCGATACCTGGGTAGTCACCGGCGTGGAAATTGAATAAACAACATCGGGATTTTCCCCAAGAAGTTCCTCAGTGACCGGCCTAATCGCGTCCGTACTCCCGCGGGTATCTCTGATAAGATAGACAATATTCCTGCCTTCAAAGTAACCTTTTTCTTCAAGTCCCTTTTTCAGCCCGTCGAGAGCCTGCTGGTAGGCTCCACCGGTCATAACAACACCGACTTTATATACTTTTTCCGCCTTGGGAGATTTTTTCAGTTTGAAATTTATCCCGAGAAGCTGGTAGTTGTTTTTTTTGAGCAGAAAAACAAAACCTCCTGCCAAAAAGGCAATTAAAAGAAGAATGATAATTTTTTTCATTTTTTGTTTTTTAATTTTTTATCCCAAGGCCATAATAACGACCGTCTCGTTGTGAAAACAGGAAAAAGGACGGGCAACATTCCCCCCGATGGGAGCTTGCTCGCCGTAGGTATAAAATCCAATGAGGGGCACATTCACGCCCAAAATTGACTGAATGGCCTGTATTTCCTCCCCGGCATCCCGACCGAAAAGTTTGTTGCGAGCGATGCAATTGAAGATAACAACCGCTTTGGGCTGGACTCCGCCCAGTTGTTCAAGCGCTTTTTGAGCGGCATCTTTCGCCGCCGCGATAGCGTCGTCCTCGCTCCCGATCATAAGACGGACTTCCGAGCCCTCCGGGATTTCAGCGGCGCAGGTAATCGCTCCCTTCTCGTCAACGGTAATCGGATCGCGAATAAGAAACTCATCGCTTCCCTCAACGCTCATTCCCAGAGGATAAGTGATAGCCATGATAGCCAATGGTTCCGCCTTGAGCTCCTCGGCCTTTTTCCCAAAGTATTCTTCATAAATTGTAACGGCCGGCTTTCCTTCAATCTCTTCAACTACCGCGCCGCTGGACTTGGTCACTTTCTTCGACAGTCCCACCGGCGTCCAGCCGTGCCGAACCCCAATGCCGACAGAAAAATTTCCGGAAAGCCCAACCCCGACTATTGAGGAGGGAAGAACTTGATCGTAATAGTAGACATAAGTCTCCTTGAACTGAAAATCGTCGCCGGCCGCGCCGCCGACAATGAGAAAGTCCTGACCCAAGACGTCCTGAACGCCTCTTACGATGTCGGCCCCGTTCCCCTTGAGAACGTCGGTCAGCATCATCAAAAGTTTCAGCGGCTCTGCCGTTTTTCCAGAAATATCCTTGGCCAGCGCCGCGCCGGACTCTCTCGCTCCGCTTGAAATTTGTCCTCCAGTACCGGGAATAAACTTAATAGAATCAGACTTTATCACCATCACCGAAACTCCTCCTTTATTTGGTCCTTCGTTGGTAATCTGACCGGCGTCACTGCAACCCACGAGTGGAGCCTTGTTGCTGGCCTCGTTAATCCCGCGAATGACATCGTTCTGGTTCAGTTCTGCCGAAGAAAAGGCAATGACAATATCGGGATTTTCCACGCCGGCTTTTTTCATAGCCAGGGAACAAGCCTCGTAGCCTGCCTGACGGCTGTCTTTATTGTTGCTTAGGCCAACGCCTGCTTGGGTAGCCATAAATTTTGCATCCCCCAATTTTACTTTTTATTTCAAAGCATTTTCCACCTTTTCGACAATCTCTCCCGGAGTGGAATGCGCTTTAACGACATAATCAACCGCTCCTTCGGCAAGACCGCGGTCAATTTCTTCCTGCTGGCCGAGATTGGAGGTAATCATAACCGGGATATTTTTGAATTTTTCGCTGGCTTTCAACTCCCTCAGGAAGGCAAATCCGTCCGTCCCCGGCAAAACAATGTCAAGAAGGATAAGATCAACGGGCTTGGATGACATAACCTCGCGAGCCTGATCGGCGCTTGAAACTTTCAGAATGTTAAACTTCCCCTGCTTGAACTTTCTCTCCAGAAGTCCGGCCATAAAGACATCGTCTTCCACGATGAGAATGTTTTTGGCGCCATCTTCGCCTTGATTTTGAGCTGAAGCATTCTCTTGCGCGCCGCTTGATTTCTCCGAATTGAAAACATTATTCACCTTGGCCATAACCTCATCGGGATTGAAATTGACTTTGATGAGATAATCCCGGACCCCCATCCCAAGCGCCCGGTCAATTTCAATGGGCTGGCCGGAATTGGAAATAATTATGACCGGAAGCGCCGGAAGCAGTTTTTGCTCCGCAAGCTTTTCCAGCACTCCAAATCCGTTCAGTTTCGGAAGAAGCATGTCAAGAAGTACGAGATCGGGTCCGGCTTCAAGGATAAGTTTAAGACCGGCTTCTCCGTCGGGAGCCGATTTCACCTGATAGCCGGCCTTTTCCAGTTTTTGGGTGAGAAGATTGGACAAAATCTCCTCATCCTCGATAAGAACGACTAATTTTTTCTTATTTGTTTCGTCGGCCATATTTTTGAGGATTAGTTTTTAGCCGCTTTTATTATAGCAGAAATACTTGATGTGGGAAATTAGCAAAAACAAAACAGACCACTCAAGTCTGTTTTGCAAATTTGGGCGAGTAGAGGGAATATAAATCGTAGCTTGATCTGGATTTATTAATATTCAAACCCCGCAGGGGGGCGACCATTGGGAATTGCACCCAATTTCTCGGGACCACAACCCGATGTCCTTCTAATTGAACGATGGCCGCCCCGCTACGGGCTTTCTTTAGATTGAATTTTAGCCGATCTTCTTCTCTTCTATATTGATGAACCAGAAAATGACAATTAAAGCAGAGCCAAATCAGGTTTTTGAGTCTGTTATTTCTTCTATTTTTATCGATGTGATGCGCTACAAGTATCCTTTTATCGTTCTCTTTGCATAACATGCATACTTTCGGTGTGCTACTTTTCGTAAGAACATTTTTATAAGTAAATTCTCCGCTTTTCCAGTTTGAATGATTTTTTCCGACAAAAATAATTGAATTTCGCCAAATGGTCTGACAAGATTTTCCGCAAAAATATTTTTTACTTTTGGATCCCTTTAATGCTTTAGGAGTTTTGTATGTAATTTTCCCGCAAATATGGCATTTTACATGTCTTCCTTTCCTTCTCCCTTCCTGCGAGCAGCTTAGCGAACAGTATTTCCCTAATCCTCTTCTTAGCCAATTAGGCTTAGCGTAAAAATCCTTTTTGCATATTTTACATTTCACTATAGGCATATTTCCAGTATAATAGAATTTCAGATAAACGGCAACAGGTTGGTTTGTGCAATATTCCACAACCCGATACCTGCCCCGTAAGGTTGCGAAGCAACTCCTTCGGGGTCCTGCTATTGCCTGTCCACCTCTGGCGGAAACGATGGCCGCCATGAAATCATATCAAATACAAAATAGCAAATAGAAAAAATTTTGGAATGAAATAATTTTTTTGCACCCACCAGGGCTCGAACCTGGGACCATTTGCTTAAGAGGCAACTGCTCTTCCAACTGAGCTATGGGTGCGAGTAATCAGTTTTCAGTTAATGCTGCGCCCCGGGAGGGAATTGAACCCCCACTCATCACCTTAGAAGGGTGCCGCTTTATCCGTTAAGCTACCGGGGCACAAGACTTTTATCGTTATGAGATAAAAATCGCACTTGAAGAGTATAGGAGATTTTTTTGGCAAAGTCAATGAGAAATAGCACTACAATCCATTCGCCTTTTTGTAGGCTTTCCATTCCTTACTTGACCAGCCATCCGGTTTTTCAGTAATTTTTTCTTCTCCGGGATGAGGATATTTGCTGGGAGAATCATAGCTGCTTTTGAATTCTGATTTGCGAACGAGATTCCCGTCTTTGTCATAAACTTCTTGGGTTACAACCGCCTTCATTGCTCCGGCCGCGCCGCGGGAAGTGATAAAGGGTCCGACGATTTTTGTCTCGCGCCCGTCGCTTGTGCCATAGAAGTCAAAAAATAATTGAGTTCCCTCGATACGGGTTTGAATGAGAATATATCCCGGTGTGTCGTTTACGAAACGCAAATCGGGATTGGGAATATAAACAGTCGCATCAAGTCCTTGGGGAGCGTAATACTGCACCGGATAGGCGTGATTGGTGCGGGCGGTGATTTTCAGTCCCGAATTCATTGCCGCCCGGAAGCAGGTGGTGGAAACCTGGCACATCCCGCCGCCGTATTCGGGGATTGTTCTATCAACTTTAATGACCAGCTCGGGAAGATACCCGGTTGATTTATCAACCGGCCCAAGGGTTTTGATAAAGGAAAATTCTTCGCCGGGTTTTATGAGCACGCCGTTAAAGCGCGCCGCGCCAACGCCGATATTGTGGATCCTGTTTTTAGGCGAGCCGCGGAAATTAGAAACACCCTCGCCAATAAGTTCTTTTATTCCGTATTTTTCGACGTCGGAGCTGGAAACTTCGGGTTTGAGCAGATTGGCCGCCAGATCTATATCCTTTGCGTAAGGATCGTCCTTCAAGCTGTTTAACACCGCGCTGAAACTTTCATCGCCTGCAATCTCGTGTCCGTCTCTCGAAACGGCAAAAGCGCTCACTTTTCCTCCCGAGAAGGCCAGTTTTGCGTCTTGAGGCGCGACGCGGGTTTCATCTTTTATCTTCTGAATATATTTTTTGAGAGCCTCGTCGTCAATGGAGAGATTGGTCGAAATGCACGTGTGATACAAATCCTGTTCCCGATCCAAAAAGCGGAAATAAATTTTCACGCCCGGATCGTCGGTTGGATGATAATAAATATTTTCAATTTCGGAATTGTAGTTTTGGGAAATTTTGAGCGCCGGACGGATTTTGACAAACGAGAGCAGGATGTTTTTATCAGCTACTATTTTTTGGTCTTTAATATGGAGAAAAATCGGCGAGCCGAAAATTCTCTGCATCTCTTCAACCGCAAAATCACCAAGGCTGGTTTCCTGGGCACGGCACACTATCGGCGCAAGTAAAAAAATAATTGTGGCAAAACCCCACACCAATTTCGGGTTGATTTTTATATAAGAAGAAAAATTTAACATTAGGACAGATATTATTTGAATAGTCCAAACCCATCACCAAAAATTGGTGTGGGGTGCTTCGTTATCTTTAGAATACTTGAAAAAATCTTGTTGCACAAGTTATTACACGAAAATTTTTTGAAATTTTGCAAAAAGAAAACAAGCTTTTTCTCAGCTTGCTTTCAAGCTTGTAACTTTCAGAAATTATCTAAAATCCCCTCACCTGAATCTTTTTGCTCTTGGTCGTGTCGGCTTTGGGAAGACGGACGGTCAGAATTCCGTTCTTCATTGTCGCTTCAGCCTTGTCGGCTAGCACCTCGACGGGAAGAATCACCGAGCGGGAAAAAGTTCCCCAGTAGCATTCCTGATAATAATAGTTTTCGCCTTCAACCTTCTCTTCGTTTTTTCGGTCGCCGCGAATGGTGACCATGTCATTATTGATGGACACATCCAAATCTTCCGGCTTCACGCCGGCGATGGTGGACTTGACGACAATGTCGTTGTCGGTCTGATAGACGTCAATCGTAAGCTGTCCCTCGGAATCGCCGGCCCAGCTCTCGTCTTGTTCGGCCGGAGCGCCGGTTTCCTGCGTTGTCGGCTCAACCGCGTAGTCTTCAGCCGGACTTGCCTGCGGCCGAATGCTTTGCCCTCCGTAGGAAGGAGCGGAGCTTCCATATCCATAACCGGAAGGCTGATTCTGTTCTTCGGGCACTTTTCGGGAACCGGTTAGCCGCTCAAAAAATGACCTTTTTTCTTTCATGTGATTTCTCTATAAATGAAGTTATTTGGATAATACTAATATACATCCATTCCCAAAATTAATCAAGTTCCCGAAAATTAAAGGCAATGATTGACAAATTCGCAACAAAAGTTATAGCCAGAACAATTCCAACCAGCCAGTTTGTAAAATCCCCTTTTTGGACGATCAGAAAATTAAAAAGCAGGTGGATGAAAGCCGCTGGAATAATTGTCTTCAGCGCAGTGAGTTTGGTTTCCCCGCTACGGCCGGCGATGAGAACGGCGATGAGAAAAGCGGTTAAAATATGAACCAGAAGAATTGCCGTCAGCGAGAACAGAGTTTCATTGTCGAGTATCCCGATATCCCGAATCCCCTTTCCGTTTGCGAGAAGAACGAAATACGTTTCCGTCAGGCCGAAGAACAAGCCGGTGAGTATCGCGGCAAAGATGAACTTGAACCTCTTGAGGCCAAAAATCCGGCGCAGAATATAGATTGCGGAAAAATACTTGAGGCTTTCCTCAATGATGGCCGCGGCGACAAGAAAAAAGCCGAGATGGGCATAAACATCCAAAACAATTTCTTTTTGGAAAATGATGTTCACAACAACAGCCAGCAGTTGTTCGGCAACAACAGCCGCAAGCGCCGTCAAAATTCCAACAATGGGAGCGCCAAGAAATATATTCATCATTTTTTAACGATATCAAATTGGTTAAAACCAATTTATAATTTCAAGTTTGCGTCCGCCTCAAGCTTTCTCCAGTTATTATAAAACGCTTTTTTGTTTTTGGATAATTTCCACCGGAAATATCCGGCGACGGCGATCATGGCAGCATTGTCGAGTGAGTATAAAGTATCAGGTATTAAGTATAAAGTATTTGGGAAATTATTTTTCACGGCTTCGCCGAGTTGTTTTCGCAGTTCCTTGTTGGCGCTGACTCCCCCGCCGAGGAGGATGGTTTTGGGTTTCAGATTTTTGGCGGCGGCGATGGTTTTGTGAATCAAAACATCAATTACAGCTTGCTGGAATTCGGAACATAATTCACCGGTCAATTTTTTACTCTTCAAAATTTTCGGATTATCGCGAATAGTATAAAGAACTGCCGTCTTGAGACCGGAGAAGGAGAAATCAAGATTGCCTGAATTCATCATCGGGCGCGGCAGCGAAAAGTTCGACTTTGAGAAATCCCCAAAGGTTCGACCTTGAGGAATCCCGATCCCGCCAACTGCGGGATCGGGAGGGAAAGGTCGAACCTTGAATGATTTTTGAAATTTATTTGCCATAGCTGATACTTTTGGTCCTCCCGGATAACCCATCCCCAAAATCTTGGCTACCTTGTCAAAGGCTTCTCCTGCCGCGTCATCAAGTGTCTGCCCGACAATTTTGTAGCTTAAATGTTTTTTCATAAAAATCAATTCCGTATGCCCGCCGGAGACAATAATGGCGAGAATGGGAAACTTGATAAGGTTCAACCTTGAGGAATTGTCCCGACTCGTTCGGGACAAGGGAAAGGTCGAACCTTGATTAGAAATGAAGTTTGCATAAACGTGTCCCGCAATATGGTGCACTCCCACCAGCGGCTTTTTCCACGCATAGGCCAAAGCCTTCGCGCAATTCGTACCGATAAGAAGCGCCGGAATAAGTCCGGGGCCCCGGGTAACAGCGACCAGATCAATGTTTTTTGATCTAATCTTATTTCTCGCAATAACTTTCTTGAGAAGAATCGGCAGATTTTTCAGATGGTCTCTCGCGGCAAGATTGGGAACCACTCCTCCAAAAGGGGCGTGGGTTTTTGTTTGCGAAGAAACACATTCGTCCACCACGAAAAACTTGCTCTTTTCCGCCTTCACGAGGGCAGCTGCCGTCTCGTCGCAGGATGTTTCAATTCCGAGAATAAGCATGAAATCAGTATAAAGTATTAAGTTCAGCAAAACAAAAAATTCCGCGAACTATGGCGGAATCTTTTGTTTCTGAAAGATGCGCGAAGCACTATTTCATCACCGCATCCTTGAGTTTCTTGAGAACGCGGGCCTTGAGCACAGTCTTGGCCGGAATACTGATAGATTCGCCGGTCATCGGGTTTCGTCCCATACGAGCGGCCCGGTTTTTCTTTTCGAGCTTAACTAAGCCCGGAATTTCAACCGCTTCTTTGGCGACGGTGCTCTTCACCACTTCGGCCATAGTCTCAATGACCATAACCACGTCCTTTTTGGCGAGTTGAGTCTTTTCAACAATCGCCTCCACAAGTTCTTTCTTTTTCATGTGGTTTTCTTGCCCCACATCAATCCTGGTTGCAATATTTTCTGCTCCAAAAACATATGCGGGATTATGCGGGATTGGTGTCGGGGTGAATTAATGATAATGTTTATAAAGTTCGACTTTCAAATACTATCAAAATATTGGATTTTTCGCAATGTTTTGTCAAGTGAGGAGAAAAATTCGTAAAAAAACCGGAAAGTATGATTCTGGTACAATTATATGACAAAGTCCGAACCTACTTTGAGCGAAACTAACTTGCTCCGCCCCGCCGCTGCTCGCTGACACTCGCCACACCAATGAAAAGTTTTGTTCGCATTTCTGATTTTGTTCGCGGCCGATTTTTTCTTCTAAAAGGAAAACAAAACTTTTCGTTGGTGTTCTGCTCTGAACGTGCAGGGCGGCGGGGCTCCGGCTCGGGCGCGGCGGGCTTTATTTATTGATTTAGTTCAATTTCGTCTTCGGGCTTCTTACCAATCAATTCTGATTCTTCAATCTTTTCTTTTGCTTCCTCAACTTCTTTCGGTTTTCTTACTGCCTCTCGCATATCCGGTACGCGATCAACAGTGGACTCTAGGTAATCCAATTTTTCTTGAATTTTCTCCTCGCCACGATCAATCGTCTCAAAGATTTTATCAACCGAGCGATCAATCGAGTTTATCTGCTCCATAGATAAAAATTCAACTGGAAGAGATTGGATCATGGTCTGCATTCTTTCGTTACCGGAATTATAAATAACAAACATATTTGCATAAGCGTTTTTCACCCTTTCGTTTTTCTGATCCATTCTATCCAAAAATTCCGAAGTAATTATGTTTGGAAAACGCTCCGAAAGTTTGGAGAATTTTTCTTGAGCGGTGCCAAAAATTTGATCGTATCTCTGTTCCAACGACATCATTCGTTCTTTGGCAGAATCAAAACCTTGCTCGACACGCTCGCTGATTTGCTTCATGCGCTCTCGCTTTTCCTGATTTTCCGGTGATTCTTCTCTTTCTTCTTGCTCTTGTTTCTGCTCACCTTCTTTTGGTTCCTCGTCAAATTTTCTTTCCTGTTCTGCTTCTTCTTTTGCCTCGCCTTTCAAAATGCCGTCAATCGTTTTTATTTCATGCGCTGGTATTTCGCGGTAAAATTGATTCTTTTTAGCAAATTTGGGATCGCTCTCATCTAGTTCATGATGAAATTTTGACTCGGGGTCTAGAGATTGGGATTGAAAATCCCGTATTTCTGAAAGAACAGTTGCGGCATCAACCCTGCCGCTACGAATCGCCTCAAGATAGCTTTCGCGGCCGGTCATGGTTAAAAACGACTCTATGTCTTTTTGTCGATCTCCTGTTGGTTGAAAGTTTTTGAGATTTTCAGCTCTTTCTCCAATCATATCTCGCGGCTCAATTTTCATTTCTTGTTCGGGGCCTTTTCCAGCTTCAACCTTTGGAGTTTCCGTTAATTTCTCCGATGGATTTATTGGAGTATTAAATTGTGATTCTGGTGAGCGCATATTATTTTTCTTCGTTGATTTGTTTTTTCAACGTTTCAATTTTCTCTAATTCAAGCTGGCGGTTCGTTTCGTTAATAACCGTCTGCTGTGTTTTTGAGAGATCATCCATTGTGGACATGAAATCGTCAAAAGCGACAACCGCTTCTTTGACTTTTTCTTCTTCGTCTTTTTGAGGCGTATTGTTCATATTTTTAGTTTAACACAATTTATTAGATTTTAACATAACCGTCAAAAGGAAAGTTCTCCCTCTTTCCGTTACCTGCTTGGAGCACTGAATTATCCAAATCAAAGCCCACTTGACCAACTCCGCGTTTTTCCAGCGCGGTGTAGAGAATAGAGTTAAATTTTATATCCGCTCCTAATTTTTCTTTAGTTTCTTGCATGGTTATATCCTCATCAAAATTTCTATCCAAATTTACGCGAGAGCTTTTTATCGAGGAATCCTCTAACAAAAGATCGCCAAGATTCTTGTGTCGCAACTCGCCACGGGCAAGGTGCGCCGCACCCAACAAGACAAGCATTTTACCTTTTCCCCCTGAAACTACCCCTCTAATATTTTCAAACATCCTCTGGTCTCGCTCAGCTTCTTTTTGCTGCTTCCATTCCGTAAATGTTCCTGCGTCAAGAGCTTGGTCTATTTCCTCTTGCGAATGTTTTTGATTTGCGTCAATACAACGAATGCGTAATCCCAATTCGCGGGCTCGCTTTAATAGCGGATAATGTTCATAAAAGTAACCGGAAAAAACAAAATTTCCCTCCATTGTTTTTTCAAACGCTGACATTGCTTTCAGTGACTCAATTTCGTGTGTCCTGTGCCATTCATGACGCAATCTTTGATATTCTGCGACTTTTTCGTAGTCTTCAGGGTTATCACTTTCTTGGAATTTTCCAGTTTCCAAATAGCGGTCGAAGTATCCTTGCAATCTTTCTTCAATTTCAAGACCGACCTCAGTAATACCATTTTCTTTTGCCTGTTCTAAAAATTCAGTAACCGCTGTTTTTTCTGCAATTTCGGCAGTGTGCGCCTCGCCAAGACACACGACATCATTTGTTTTAATTTTATCCGACAGATATTTTCTCCACCCTTGTGGATTTTCCTCAATGTGGCTTAAATCCAAAAGCCGTTCGAGCCTTTCTCGTTCGGCTTCTTTCATAAATCCTTCCGGTGTTGTAGAAAGGTTATACCAAACAAATTTTTTTAATTGCGACGGTGGAATTTGTTCAATAACCTCATGCGCTTCACCGGTTAGTGAGGCAACCTCTAATTTCGCCTCTGATTCAACGCCTCGCATTTGAACATTATGCAATTCATAAACTTCTTCACTTTCGGATAATAAATCTTGTTGTTCTGTGTCGCCTTTCCGTTTTTCCAATTCTTTTAGAATTTCTTGGCCGCTCTGTTTTTTCAAACAAAAATAATCCGCAAATTTTTGCCAAAAATTGCGGAAAGAAAATTCGGGAGCTTTTTCGGCCTCTGTTTTTTGTTCTGCTGTATGAAAATTTTGATTTTCGGGAGATTTCATGTTTTAGATTTTCCAATTTCTTTTTTCAGCTTAGCGATTTTTAACTCATCAGATCTTTGCAAAAGTTCTTTAAGTTTTTTTACTTTTTTGTTTGAAATCAAATCAATCCTATTTTGGTAATACGATAAAACGGCATTTATGATTTGCTGCTTATCTTGCTTCATAACTCTATTCTATCTCTTTTTTCCCATTTTGATAAGCCCGCCGCAAAAATTCTTCGCCGCCGAAGCGAGGGCGCGGCGGAAGGGGGGTGTGGGGGGAATTCCGCCGCGCCCGAGCCGGAGCCCCGCCGCCCTGCACGTTCAGAGCAGAACACCAACGAAAAGTTTTGTTTTCCTTTTAGAAGAAAAAATCGGCCGCGAACAAAATCAGAAATGCGAACAAAACTTTTCATTGGTGTGGCGAGTGTCAGCGAGCAGCGGCGGGGCGGAGCAAGTTAGTTTCGCTCAAAGTAGGTTCGGACTTTGTCATATAATTGTACCAGTATTAAACTTTCAGAAATTTTGCCGACGAGATTGGCCGCGCTTCGCGCGGCTGAATAGGGAAACACTGGCTCGCCGCGCACGGCGCGACTCGCCAAGCGCAGGTTCGAAATCCCTTGCGATTTTAAGTATTTGCTTTGCCCGAAAAAGAATTTTTGCTATAATGAACTTGCGCCCACAAATTATGATTGCTTATTTTAATGGCCGTCTTTGGACCACTTTGAGCAATCATTGTGGGCGCACCAAGGGCAGCCATTTAAGTTTTAATAAATTTTAAAACTATGAACAACATTATTACTTCGCAAAAATTCTTTTTATACGCCCGCAAGTCCACCGATGTGGAAGACAAGCAAGTGCGCTCGATTGAAGACCAGATCGCAGAATTGCGCGCCTTTGCCAAGCAGGAAGATTTAAACGTGGCTGATGTTTTTATTGAAAAACAATCAGCCAAAATTCCGGGTCGTCCGATTTTTGGTGAAATGTTGAAAAGAGTTGAGGATGGTGAAGCCAACGGAATTTTGGCTTGGCACGCGGACAGATTGGCGCGCAATTCTGTGGACGGTGGGCGTATTATTTATCTTTTGGATTGCGGGCATATTCAGACGCTCAAATTTCCAACGCTGTGGTTTGAAAATACTCCGCAGGGAAAATTTATGTTGAATATCGCATTTGGGCAAAGCAAATACTATGTGGATTCTCTTTCCGAAAACACAAAGCGTGGTTTGCGCCAAAAAGTAAAACGCGGAGAATATCCCGGCCCCGCGCCAATCGGCTACATCAACGACAGCCGCACCAAATCAGTGATAGTTGACAGAAAGAAAGCAAAAATTATTCGCGAGGCTTTTGAACTATACGCCGAGGGCAATTCTCGTTTAGAGGACATCTGCGACTTTTTGGCGCAACGCGGGATACTATCCCGCGGCGGAAAGAGAATCCACAAGACGAGGGCGACTTTTATCCTTTCCAATCCGTTCTACATGGGATTATTTCGCTACTCCAAAGAATTACACGAAGGCAAGCACGAGCCAATCATCGCAAAGAAAATTTTTGATAAAGTCCAAGAAGTTTTGAAGCAGAGAGGACGACCGCACCATAAAACGAAGAATGAACCTCAAGCGTTTTGTGGTTTGCTTCATTGCGAAAGTTGCGGAATGGGTATAACTGGCGAATACAGGGTTAAAAAGCAGAAAAATGGAAATGTCCACGACTATATTTATTACCACTGCACCAAGAAAAATAAAGCAATAAAATGTCCCGAACCCTGTATTCGCCAAGAAAGTTTAGATGAGCAAATTTCCTCTCTGCTTCAAAAATTTTCTTTGCGTGCGGATTGGGCGGAAAAACTTTTAGAAATGGCGGAAACCGATAAAGAAAAATCCGCCCAATCCATTTCTGCTTTTGTTCTTGAATCTCAAAATCAAATCCGCGCCATACAAACCAAGCTCCAGCGACTTTTGGACGGCTATTTGGAGCAGGATATTGAACGCGAGATATACCGCGAACAAAAAACAAAACTTCTTTTGGAAAAGAAGTCGCTGGACGAGAAAATGGCGCGGATTGAACAAAAGCAGAATGATTGGCTCGAACCGATGAAAGAATGGATAAAAGTCGCTTCAAACCTCGTTAAAATCGCAAGGGATAGTAACCTTTTAGAGAAAAAGGTTGCTGCCAAAGAAATCTTTGGCTCGAACCTGCGCTTGGCGAGTCGCGCCGTGCGCGGCGAGCCAGTGTTTCCCTATTCAGCCGCGCGAAGCGCGGCCAATCTCGTCGGCAAAATTTCTGAAAGTTTAATACTGGTGCCGCGTACGGGATTCGAACCCGTGATTTCCAGGATGAAAACCTGGCGTCCTAGGCCGGGCTAGACGAACGCGGCATATTAAAAAAACAGCAACTACAGCGATAATCATAACGAAAATAGGAGAATTAGTCAATAATATTTGCTTTTTTCCCGCCCGAAATGCTAGAATTCAGAACTGATTAATTCATCTTTATGCCCAAAAACGATACCGAAGTCTCACAACCGATAAAAGATTTTCTCAAGGTTTTTCAGGAAGAAACAGCCAAGTTCGAAGAAATTTCCGAAGAAAAAAAGGAAGAAAAAATAGAAACTGAAGAAGCAAGCGAGAGCATAGCTCTTTTTTATGAGAAAATCCGCCGGCTTATTGAATACAAGGACGACCACCTCATCAAAAGAAGCGCTATTCAAAGAATCCTCAAGCGCAATCTCATCATTGAATGGCGCCAGAGCGATTTCACCGGGCAATTTATAAACGAACTCGTTATGGCCGGCTACCTGAACCGCGAGCAAGCCGGCGATGAAGCAAAATCCGAAGTCGCACGAATTATCGGGAAGTATCAGGCTCTTTTCAAAAATCTTTACAACATTGAGCTCCGCCGCTGGCTGGTTGGAGTGGCTTCCTGCGAAATCGAGGAAATCCTTTTCCCTCAACCGGTGAAAAAGGCGCTGGTAAGAGCGTTGTTTCAATCACTGGAAAATAAAATCGTCGTCCAAAATGAACCCCGCACCACAGAAAGCCGCGGGGAGAGGGCTGTGGTGCGGGGTGAAAATGATTCCACCGACCGGGAAATTCAAATCTATCTGGCCAGTCTCCGCTCTCTCGTGAAAGTGGACAACGTCACGCTTGGTTTTGTTCTTCTCAAGATTTATCTCCCGGAATGGTTCCAAAAAAATACAAAGAAAAAATCTTATTCGACAAGAGAACTTTTTTTGCTGAAAAAGAAGATTGAAAAGAAACTCGCGTCCCCTCTTATGTTTCGGATCGCCGTTGCCATAAAGAGAACAGCTTTGTATTTCAACATCTTCTATGAAACTACATTGAGAAATGCCGGAAAAGCTGGAGCGATCACCGAGGATCCGGAAGCGCTTCGCTTTGCGGTTCAGCTGACTTGCGGCCAAATTTATGATCAAGAAATGAAAAGATTTAAAAAGCGGGTCAGGCGCAGTCTGGCGTTTCTTGTCATCACCAAAGTGCTTTTGGCGATTTTCCTGGAATATCCTTACGCAAAATACGTTCTGGGCAACGTCGTCTGGCTTCCGATTTATATCAATCTTCTCTTTCCCCCGCTTTTCCTTGTCCTTCTTTCCGCGACTGTGTCAAAGCCCGATTCCAAAAATTCGGCTCTCATTGCCGAGGGTGTCGAAGGCGCAGTTTACAACAGCGGAAAAAACAAAGAAAAAATAATCGTCAAGACCAGCTTGCCCCGCACCACAGCGTCAGGCTGGCAGATGTGGCTTCCTGTGATGCGGGGTGAGAAAAAAAGTTTCTCGGCAATTTTCCTGGATTTGTTTTTCTTTTTGACTTTTGGGCTGTCATTCGGGCTGGCTGTCTGGGTTTTGCATTTTTTGAAGTTTGATTTGCCGGCCATTCTGATATTTCTTTTTCTCGCGAGCGTCGTGAGTTTCTTCAGCGCTTTGGTCCGCCAGCCGATTCGCGATTTGGCTGTGATGAAAGAAAGAGAGGGATTGATCACCACTCTTCTCGATACTCTCTTTTTGCCATTTGTGCGCATCGGAAAATGGATGACGGAAAACTTTTCCAAAGTCAACATTTTTCTTTTTATTTTCGACGTTTTCATTGAAGCCCCTTTCAAGGTTTTCGTCCGCTTCGTCCAAAATTGGGCGGGATTCATTCGAAAGAAAAAAGAGGAAATGATATAATATGAGCGACTATGTTCCCAATGACCAATTTGGAGAAAATTTTCAAACAACGCTGGGATTATCTGATTTTGCTTTTCATAGTTGCGTTAGCCGCCGCCATCCGCCTCTATCATTTCCACGACTGGCTCTATTTCGCCATGGATCAGGCACGGGATGGAATGCTCACTCGCGAGACTTATGAAAACGGCGCTTCGACTCTTCCGCTTCTCGGTCCGCGGGCAGCGGGAACTTTCCTGCGACTCGGGCCGATTTTCTATTACTTCCAATATATTTCAGCAAAAATTTTTCATTCCACCGATCCGGCAGTATTGGCTTATCCGGATTTCCTTTTTTCAGTTCTTTCTATTCCGCTTTTCTTTTTCTTTTTGCGCTTGTACTTTCAAAAAGCAGTTTCACTTCTTGTGACGGCGGTTTGCGCTTTTAGCTTCATTGCCATCCAGTATGGGAGATTCTCCTGGAACCCGAATTCCATTCCTTTTTGGATTCTGCTCGTGTTTTTTGCTCTTCTCAAATTTTCCCGCTCCAAGGATGGCAAGCAAAAATATGCATGGCTTGCAGTAATGGCAGTTGCTTGGAGCGTTGTCAGCCAGCTTCACTTTCTGGTTTTTGTGACTATTCCGATCCTCGTCGTCGTTTTTCTTGCCTGGAACAGGAATATAAAAAAAACGGGACTCAAGGGTGCGCTCCTCGTGCTTCTCATCCTTCTTCTTTTCTATCTTCCGGTGATTCTAAGCGACCTGAAAACCGGCGGAGATAACGTGAAGCAGTTCGTTTTCGCTCTCAAAAACAAACCGCAGGCGGATTATTCTTGGCCGCAGAAATTTTTCCAGAATTTCATAAACCACGGGAATTATTATACGCTTTATCCGACTTCCTATATCAGCCGGACAGGGAAAACATCCATGCTGGCTGGCCTTATATTGATTTTTGCCACTCTTCTCAAGATGTTCTGGATGTTCTGGGAAGAAAAAAATGAAAGCCGTAAAGCCTTTCTTCGCCTGATTTTCATCTGGTTTTTCGGATTTTTTCTGCTTCTCGTTCCATTTGCCTTTCAAATCCGTCCCCGTTTCTTTTTCCCGGTTTTCTTTTTGCCGTTTGTGTTTTTTGCTTTCTGGTTTGAATGGCTCTTAAACTGGAAAAAGGGAAAGTATCTCGGCTGGGCACTTGCGGCAGTTGTATTTTTGGCAGTTTTAACTCTCAATTCAGAAGCGACTTTCAGCTGGTACAAAAGCCTTGCCGAAGAAAAAGATCCCGAACCGTGGCTGGGACGGATGCTGGTTATTCAGCAGTTTCATAACGTGAAGGTTTCACAGCTCAAGAAGTTATCGGAGTACTTGCGTAAAAGAAGCGCCGAAGAAGGAAAAATTTTTGAAATTCACGGAATCATGACTTATCGCGTTCCGGTTCAGTATTTTCTGGAAGCCGATCCGCCGGTTGATTACGGCCTCATCACCAAAAGCGACAAGGACTCGTCAAAACTTTATTTCGCGATGACTTCCGACAAAGACGGCTACGGCGCGGTTCCCGCCGACATCCGGGCCAAATTCAATCTGGTTGCGACTCATTCCTTCAGTTATCGCCTGAAGCTGTATGAACTGGAACTCAAGGAAATCCAGCCGGAATATAAAAAAGAGAAGAAATCAGACAGCGGGAGCAGTGAAGAAAAGAAACCAAGACCGAAGAGAAAGGAGAGGGTGAATTGGGAAGACTTATAAATTTAAACTTTGAAATTTGACAATGAACTCTGAAAAAAAATATAAAGATGAATCCTTTTTCTTTAGAGGTGATAATAATATCGGTATCCTTCTTCTCCACGGCTGGACTTCTCCTCCCGACGAGATGCGGCCGCTCGCGAAATATCTCAATTCTTTCGGCTACACTGTTTCGGCGCCGCTCCTCACCGGACACGGCACCCGACCCGAGAATTTAAGGGGTATTACCTGGCACGATTGGCTTCGCGATAGCCGCAAGGCTCTCAAGAAACTAAAAAAGTACGCGGATAAGATTTTTGTCGGCGGGATTTCAATGGGCGGAAATCTGGCCATGTTTTTTTCAGAGGATGAAAATGTTTCCGGAATTATTGCTATGGGTCCCTCGGTCAGATATAAATTCCATAATTTGGCGAAACTCTCCATTTTTTTGATGGGGCTTACGAAAACCTACCGGAAAAAATATCATCCGCCCTGGGTTCGCAAAAAAATGGGGAAGCGGAAAGTATATCCGTATTACCCAATCGAAAGCGCCAAAACCGTCGTTGAACTTGCCGAGGAAACAAGAAAATTTCTCCCCAGAATAGAAAAACCGATTCTCATTATGCAGTCAACGACCGATCATATGGTTTCCAAAAAATCACCGAGGATTATTTTCGAAAACGTAAAGTCAAAGATAAAAGAAATTTTTTGGGTGGAGAATGTGTATCATGTGTTTGTGCGGGAGCCAAAGGTGTGGGAGAAAATATATAACTTTATTGCGAAAGTCGTTTTCTAAGAAATTTATGAAAATCGCCATTTTCACCAACAACTACCTCCCTAATCCCTACGGCGTTTCGGGTTCCGTCGAGAGTTTTCGAAAAGAATTTGAGAAATTGGACCACGAAGTTTTTATTTTCGCTCCGCGCTGGAAAGGATATAAGGACGAAAACCAAAACGTTTTTTGCTATCCGTCGCTTGATATTGAGATAAAAATAAAATTTCCGCTGGCGATTCCATATTCCCAAAAAATTTCTAAAATATTAAAAAATCTCAATCTCGACATCATTCATTCCCAGCATCCGAATCTTCTCGGAAGCGCGGCGGCCAAGTGGGCGAAGAAAAAAAACATTCCCCTTGTTTTCACCTGGCACACGCTCTATGACCAATACGCCCATTTCATCCCTTTCGTCCCGCAACGTCTTGCCGCCTGGTGGGCGATCCGAAATGCCAGAAATTATGCCAACCGGTGCGACGCAGTAGTTACTCCCACGGAATCGGTGATTGAGATTATCAAAAAATGGGGAGTGACGAATGAGAATATTTATTCCGTGCCAACGGGAGTGGAAGAGGAACAATTTGCTGATCCGGATCGCAGGCAAATAAGGGAGAAATATGATGTTCAAGACGACGAAACTCTTCTGGTCTTGATTTCAAGACTAACTGCGGAGAAAAACGTTGAACTTTTAGTAAATGCCGCAATAGGAGTATTGCAAAGAAATAATCGCGTGAAATTTATGATATGCGGCGATGGATACCTAAAGGGCAAATTGAAAGACATAGTTTTGAAAGAGAAGCTGGGAAATAGGATTATATTTGTCGGGGTTGTCCCGTCTGAAGAGAAAAAGAATTATTACGCCGCCGGAGATATTTTCGTTTACGCTTCAAAGTCGGAAACACAGGGGATGATTCTCACCGAGGCGATGTATTCCGGGCTTCCCATTGTGGCAGTACGGGCAACGGGTGTGCGAGACATCGTCGAGAATGGCAAAACCGGATTTCTGGTTTCGGAAAACAAACAGGAATTTCAAGAGATGGTTGAGAAATTGATAAGCGATTCAGTTTTGAGAAAAGATTTTTCCGAAAATGCAAAGAAAATCGCACGGGAAAAATATACGTCTTCAGTTTGCGCCAAAAAAATGCTGGAAATTTACGAAAAGCTAAGCTTTAAAAGAAGTGAGCGGCAGCTCGCTTCAAGAAAAGCTTAGCTTTGGAAAAAATGCGAAAAGTTCTTCCCCGAAAATTCTATTCCCGGAATACTCTGAAAGTTGCCCGAGACCTTCTTGGCTGTTTTTTAATCCGCGAATGCCGCGGAAAAATCTGGCGCGCGATGATCACCGAAACCGAAGCCTATCGCGGCGAAGACGATTTGGCCTGCCACGCTTCGCGCGGAAAAACTTCCAGAACGGAAGTGATGTACGGTGAGCCGGGACACACCTATGTCTATATGATTTACGGAATGTATTATTGCCTGAATATAGTGACCGAGCAAAAAGATTTCCCCGCAGCGGTTTTAATTCGGGGTGTGAAAATCATATCCTCCTCCCCTGCCCGAGGGGAGGAGTTAGAGGAGGGGTGGGAGCTAAACGGCCCCGGAAAACTCTGCAAATTTTTGCATATTGACCGAAAACTCAACAAATGGGATCTTACAAAAGGCAAAAAACTTTGGATCGAAAAACCCACCCAAAATCCCGCCAAGCGGGATATCGTGGCGGGCAGGAGAATTGGCATCGACTACGCCCAACACTGCCGGGAATATTTGTGGAGATTTCAAATTGACTACCAAGACTAAGTCTTAGGATAGTCCTAAGACTTAGTCTTTTTTAGGGCTTATACAAGGTATATTTATCCATTTGTTTCACAAGGCCGGCCAATCATTGACAAGCCTGTTTTTTTATTATTTTCAAAATTTTTTTGTTTTGTCATCCCGAGCGGAATTCCGCTTTAGCGGGATGAAGTCGAGGGATCTTTATGAATTACTTAATGGATAATCATTTATTATAATCCGGTAGATTCCTCTACTCGCTACGCTCGGTCGGAATGACAATTGTAAAGTTTTTTATTCCAAATGCACTTCCTTATTCATTCTCTCCAAAACTTCTTTCAGCAACGGGAATTTTTCCAGTTTCGGGTCGAACTCGAAGAGACTTTGGGCTTCAATTCTAGCTTGTTGAATGAGTTTCACGTCTGACAAATGCTGCATGGCCGCGTCGGCGATTCCGGACTGACGCGTGCCGATGAATTGACCCGGGCCACGGATTTCGAGGTCATATTCGGCAAGTTTGAAGCCGTCTTCGGATTCGAGAAGGGCTTTTAATCGTTTTTTAGTGTTCGCCGATGAAGAATCGGTGAATAAAAAGCAATGCGATTGCTTTTCGCTTCGCCCGACCCGGCCGCGAAACTGGTGAAGTTGGGCCAAACCAAATCTTTCCGAACCCTCAATAACCATAATCGTCGCGTTGGGGACATCCACGCCGACCTCGATGACGGACGTGGAAACTAAAATATTGTATTTTTTATCCTTAAAATCTTTCATTACTTTCTCTTTATCCTTCGGTTTCATTCGACCGTGGAGAAGGCCGATTTTCAAATCGGGAAAAATATCACTTGATAATCTTTCGTGTTCTTCCGTCGCGGCTTTACCCGAAATTTTTTCCGATTCCTCAATGAGAGGGAAAATGAAAAAAGCTTGCCGGCCGTTTTTTATTTCAGCGCGGATGAAATCATATACTTTTTCGCGATTAGCAGGAGTAATTATCTCGGTAATAATTTTTTTCCGCCCTTTGGGGAGTTCATCCAAGATTGAAAGATCCAGATTTCCATAAAAAGCTAAAGCTAGAGTTCTTGGAATGGGAGTGGCAGTCATTGATAATAAATGCGGCACGGAATTCTTTAGGTTATCTTTTAGATTAGCGGCCGCTTTCTGGAGCCTCGCGCGTTGCTCGACGCCAAAGCGGTGCTGTTCGTCAATGACCACAAGCGCAAGATTTTTGAATTCCACCGATTCCTGAATGAGAGCGTGTGTTCCAATAAGAATTTTTATTTCCCCCCGCCCAACTTTCCCGAGAAAGTTGCGGCGAGTATTTTTCTTCCACACAGTCCGGCATTGGCTGTTGGTCAAAATGCCGACTTTTTGGGAAAAATTTTTGAATATTTTTTTGAAAGTTTCAAAATGCTGGATTGCCAACACTTCCGTCGGCGCCATAATGGCCGTCTGGTATCCGGCCATCATCGTCTCGAGCGCGGCAATGGCCGCCACAACCGTTTTTCCGGAGCCGACGTCGCCTTCAAAAAGACGGTTCATCGGATGCGGTTTCTCAATATCCTTCAAGATCTGAAAAGCGGACTTTTTTTGCGCGTCGGTCAGTTTGAACGAGAGATAACCAACAAAATCTTTGATTAGTTTTTCATTGAAAGGTATTTCTATCGCCCGGCTTTGCTCCCAGTCCTTTCTTGCCCGCACCGAAACAAGCTGAATGAGAAACATTTCTTCAAGGGCTACTCGTTTTTGAGCCTCTTTTATTTTTTCAAAACATGACGGAAAATGAAGCTCTCTAACAGCTTCTTTGACACCGATTAATTCTTGCCTTTTGAGAATGGCGTTGGGAATAATTTCCGGAATTTCGTTTAGGTATTTGCCAAGAAGCTGGCTTATTTTCCATCTTATCCATCTGGAGGTTACGCCTCTTGTTTCCGGATAAACGGGAACAATGCGCCCAGTATTGGTCGGGACGCGCTTGGCCAGCTCATAAGCCGGGTTTGACAAATACAGCCCCTTGTTGTCCCAGTTGACTTTCCCGCTTAGGCGGACCCGGAAGTCCTTTTTTATATTTTGCAATATAAACGGCTGATTGAACCAAACAACTCGAATTAATCCGGACTTGTCCTGCACGGCTGCTTCGGTGATTGTCATTCTTCTTTTCCAGGTACGGATATTTTGAATGTCGATTATTTTTCCTTCAACGGTCGCGGTCTGGTCGGGCTTCAAATCGGCTATCTTCGAGAGTTTGGAAAAATCGTCGTAGCGATGCGGGAAGAAATACAAAAAATCCCGAACCGTTCTCACCCCAAGCCGTTCGAGTTTTTTCAAATATTTTTTTTCGACAAAAGATACGTTTCGGAGAGGAATTTGAAGATTGTTTGTCATGGACGCGCCCTGAAAGATTCGAACTCTCAACCTCCTGGTCCGAAGCCAGGCGCTCTATCCATTGAGCTAAGGGCGCAAACACCCGGATAACCTAGCAAAAAAACAAAAACTGGTCAATGTATACAAAATATCATCCCGCGAAGCGGGATACCAAAATTTTTAATTTTTAATTTTTGTTAGAATCCTTCCGGGAAAAACAAATCCCGGCCGCTGTATTTTTCCCCGCTTTGCAATCTCTCTTCCTTGATCTTCAGAAGATTGACGGCCTTTTCATAACTTTCTTTGTCAAAAGAAAAAACGGATTGTTCTTGAATATAGCTTTGTTTTTTCTCTTCGCTCCAACTGGCTTTGATTATATACTTGTTCCAGACCCAAAAAGCGTAAACCGAGGCGGAAATCAGCGCGGCAAAATAAAGCCAGCGCAGAGCATATTTTCCAATCGTTTTGGAAATTTCTATTATTTTGTTTTTCGCGTTATTTTGTCCCACGGCTGTATATGATAACCAATAAACTGAATTTCACGGTCTTGTCCTGGGCTTGAGAACCACCGCCTGCTGTTTGAGTACCGGCTGACAGAGCGCCTGTTCCCGAGCTGCCTGTCTGGCTGCTAACTTTTCCCGCTGAAAGATCGAGCGTCAAAACCCTCACGAAATACGGCAGATTTTCCATCCCCTCAAGAAAATTCATAATCGAGGAAAAGGACCCGGTGACTTCAAGATTAAAGGCCGGATGAACTTTGAGCTTGGAAATTTCATCGGCCTTGGCAGATTCGCCGGACTGGTCTTTGTTTTCAGAATTTGGTTTCTTTTTCACTCCCTCTTCTTCATCCGCCGCGGCATTGCCCGGTTTTGGCTTTAATTGATCCAATTTAACTTTGTTTAGATCGGCCGCTTCCACTTTAATCTGGCAGGAAGTATCGCTGGCTGCTTTTTCAAGAGCGCGGAAAAACGGCACCGCTTCGTTTTTCTCCAAAAACACGGCTTCCATTTTTTCTCTTTGATCTTCGATACCGGCCAGCTCCTTTTTGAGCTTGAATATTTTGTCGCCTTTTTCCTGGCGAATGAAAGAATCAAGTTTTTCCTTTTGAACCGCTTCGGCTGTTTCCCTTATTTTCGGAATTTGGACAAAGAAAATAAGCCAGACCAAACCCAGCGTTACAATACTGACGAACAAAACTGCAAGAATCAATTTTCTGTCTATCTTTTTCATCATCTTTTAGGGTTGATTTAGATATTTTTTATCCAAGTCTGCTTCCACCTCAAAATTGAAATCCTTTGGCGAGACAACGTTGGAGACCGGCGATGTTAGATTTTTGAACCCCTCTGTTTTGAGTTTTTCCTGAAACTCCAAAAAGGCTTCCCGGGTTTTGGAAAATCCGGCTATTTTCATATGCTCCTTTTCAACATGAATCAGTGTCAGCTTAATCCCTGCCGGAGCCGCTTGAGTGATCTGCAAAAATACTTTTGACCAGCGCGGGGTTTCCCCGGAGATTTTGTTTATTTTCTGGGAAAGGGAGTTGATATTTACCAAAAAACTCTCCGCTTGTTCTGATTCTTTGCTAAAATTTTGCCGGCGGCTTTGGGAATCATCCCTGGCCAGTTTATAATCCGCGTTAAGTGTTATTTGAGTGATAATAAGGATGCTTAACAGGACGACCAAAGCGAAAAAAATTGAAAAGCCAAAGCGCAAAATCGCGCCGATTTTTTGCTCGAGCATTCTTTCTTTTTTTTGCTCGTCGGGAATGATATTTATGTTAATTTTCATAAGCAATCGTTTGCCTTCATTGCTAGACCCACCGCCGTCGCAAACGGGCAAATGTCCCGGACGACTTCGGCGGGCAAATCCTTGGAAATCCCCAGCCCCTTTGCCGGGCTGCCAAGAATCACTTGTCCTTTGATTCTCTTCGAAAGATAATCGGCCATATATCTCAAAAGCGATCCTCCGCCCGAGAGAATAATACTCTCCACTTGGCTGTTTGGATCAATAGAATCCGCATAAAACACCAATGATTTTTCAATTTCACGAGCCAAATTTTCAAGAAGCGGGTTATAGATGTTATAAAGCATGTCGTCTTTTTGCATTTTCCCGAGGCCGTATTTCGCCTTAAGCTCTTCTGCTTTTTCCCAACTCACTCCTAGCCCCTTTTGGAGCGCGTCGGTAAAGGTTTTGCCGCTTACCGGCAGGCTCGAGGTAAAATAAGGAATTTGATTCCTGCAAACAGATACACTCGTTACATCCGCTCCGACATCAACAATAAGGGTTGTCTTGACTTCCTGTTCCGAAGTCAAACTTCTTATCGTAGCGATTACGTCCACTTCCGCCGCCAAAGGAAAAAGTTTTGCTAATCTCATGGATTCATAGTATCCATCAGCTATTTCTTTGGGAACCGCCACAACCAAGACTTCTTCGTTTTTTTCTTTGGATTCGATCACTTGCCAGTCCAAATAAACTTTGTCGGCGGAAACCGGAATATTGGCTTCCGTTTCCCACTTGACGGCTTCAACGGCTTCCTCTCTGGTCATCTTTGGAATCTGAATCGTGCGGATAAAGGACTTCGACTCGGGAATGGAAAAAACAACAAATTTTGATTTGATTGGCCTGGGCTTTGCCGAAGCCAAAAGTCCGCCGATTTCATTCGCCAGTTCCTGCTTATTCACAACCTGCCCATCCTGTATGATGCCTTTTTTCATCTGCCTTGCCGCGCAGGAGACAACTTCGGCGCCCTTTCGGGTTTTTTTGAGCATGATTGCCTTGAGCGAGCTGTCCTCAATCTCAAGCCCGAATCCATTCGGCCTGATCCCCAATAAATTGTACAATAATAAACTCATCTCGTCCGCAATGATCAATGATCAATAATCAATGATCAAAAAATTATTTTATAAAATTATTGTTCTTTGTTCACTGTTTACTAATCACTGAAAATCACAGTTCCTGCCACAGATCAATCTGATATTTATCCCCAGTCGGAAAAAACGGCGGCGGCCAGTAAATCAAATTGTTGTCGAAAGTGATGTTTCGCGTTTCATAGCCCGAAACCCGCTGGCCGGTTTGAGTATTAATCCAGGAGAATCCGTATCTTTGCTTGGTGACAATCGCCCCATAAACGGTTATCGTGTCCCGCAGATAATATTCCGGCGGAGAACTATAGTAATCTCTTCCTACTCTTCCACGCCGCGCCAAGAGCGCCGCGTCAATTTCCAAGTCATTTTCACTATAAAGACCGACAGTCACGTTGTCCTGCGCGAGGAGTCCCAAAATGTCACGGCCATCCTTATTAGTATAAAGTATATCGTTGTTAATATAAATATCCTTGTCATGCCCCGGCGGCTCCGGCTCTCCCGGATTTTCCATCAGATCCGCCGCCACCACTGACAGATGTTCGCTGTCAATGCGCCCCTCAACCCAGGCGTGATTTTCCACGAAAATCAAGCCGCTATCCGGAACGTCATATGTAACCGCCGGCGTGGTCTCCTGGAGAATGCGATAGCTTCCTGTGCCATAGCTGGTTACCATTGAAACGGAAATTGTGTCATTACCTTCGCCCGCCTGGGGATTGAAAATGAGATGGTAACCGTCTACTGCTTTGTTATTAACGGTGATTTCGCGCCAGCTGCAACTTCCTCCGCCGCAATACCAGTCTCTTACTGTGCCACTCACTTTATCCTGCCCAAGATATAATCCGCCGTCCTCCGGCCCGGAATAATCTTTGGCCAGATTCAGATTGGCAATTACCGCAGAAAAGTTTTGCTCCGGAACCGGAAAACGTTTGCCGGCCAGAAATCTCTCGGATTCAGGAGGATTGTTGGTCCACACGCCGTCATGCCAGCCCCGCACGTCCTGATCCTGAATCCAGTATGTTTCCGGCCAGGCAGTCACCAGATGGTGCGCAACACCGTCGAATTGAACCCCGCCGTTAGAATGAACCTGGCCGTAAACCTCGGTTCCCGCGCCGAAGCGTATATTGCTGTCCGCAAGAACCACATATTCGCACCAGGCTGGTTTCCTGAAACGGACTTGGATTGTCCTTTTTTGATTCGGATTCTTGTTGGTCCAGCCAGTCGATTTGACGGTGATTATCGAAGAGCCGGACGGAGGCTTGGTGACTTCCAGGCTGTATTTCCCGAACGCGCTCACACCGGGATTGGGATAATCCGCCTCGTAAGCGTTATTTGTCCCGACCCCTATCGGTGCGGGAACGCTGTTCCAGAATTGATCCACTTCCCTCGCCGTTTTTCCCTCAATCATATGCGCCAAATACCAGCGGTACCAGTATACTCCGGCTTCCGCGGTCTGAAATGCCTGCTCGCGGGTATTCACCCTGCGGCTGTTCTTGTCCTGCGCAACGATAAAAGTAAATAGTCCCAAAAGAACTGTCGCTCCGATGGCGGCGATTATGATGATGAATATGAGAGCAGAGCCTTTGTTGTTTTTGTCCATAATGCGATGCTAATCTGCGAATAAATGCCTGCCCGAAATGCTTTGATTGTTATCGAAGTGATTACAAAATAACAAGCTAATAAGTTTATCGAGGAATAACAAATGTGGACAGAGGCATTTCAAAGCAGGCGGGCTAATCAACGAATCACGAATTTTATTCGCACATTCGCAATTCGTTGATTCGCATTTATTTGCGGATTCGCATCACACCTACCAGTTATCTTTTAAATTTCTCAGCATTACATATGATTCGAGACGAATATTGTTCGGCGCCCGGAACGGATCGATATTGACATACGCGTCAACCTTCACGAGCCTGATATCCGCAACGGGAGAAACCGGAGCCGCTAGCGGATTATTGACCTGATCCGCTGGATAGTCGGTGTTGAAATAGCTGAATATAGGCTGCACGGCGCTATTCACTACAGATTCGGCTATCGTTGTCACCGTTTCATCACCCGCCGGATATGACGGAGGCGTACCGCTGGGATTGCTTATGCCTCTTTTTATCAAATTATTTTCCAGATAATAATGAACTTTTTCCGTGACATTGTCTTTGTCCACATCGGAATAAAAAATAAAATCAAAATCGTCCGCGGATTCTATGGGATATGCTCCCGTGTCGGACTGCCGCATGCCCCGGATATCCTCGATTATGTATTTCAGGCTGTGCTCCACCGCGGCCACCGACATTCCCTGCTCCATCGCGAATCCGTAGTTTTTGTATATCCGGTGCAGAACATAAACCGAACTGAACATCATCAGAATAAAAATGAACATGGCAATGAGCATTTCAACGAGAGTCATGCCACTTTGAGCAAACTTTTCGGCTTTGATTCTCATTAATCTCTGGCTATTTATTATTCCGGGAGCAATTTTATTTCTTTTTGAGTTAGTTGATTGATATCTACCGTTCCGGAATAACTCTGAAATCCGGAAGCGGACACCTCAAGATTGTACTGCCCGGCAGTCAGAGTAACGGGAGGATCAACAACGGGCGGGAAAAAAACTTGTCCTGCTACCCCAGTGACGAGAGTCTGATCAAAACTTGCACCGTCCCAGACGCGGACACTGGCGCCGTTGATTCTTTCACCGGTGGCGTCGTTGAAAACTTTTACTACAAGCGAATCAACGGCGTTGTCAGCTATAATCAGGGTTAGAATCGCATCCTGGTCGGGAACAAGTGAAAACGGCATCAGCGGCGTTTCAGCACCAATCAAAGTAAAGCCAGGCTCGCTGACTGTCAGGGTATAATTTCCGGGCGATGCATCATTCAGCGTATAATTTCCCCCGCTGTCCGTTTCTGAATTAATGTTATGTTTATAAACCGTCTCGGAAACCTGCGGAGGGTCAACAACGGTCTGCCCCAAAATTCTTCCTCCCTCGAGATTGAAATTCACATTTGGGACGATTTGATCGTTTATGTTTTTCGATACGAGACTGATGCTCCCAAGTTTGTCTATAATAATCGCTTTGCTGTTAAGCTCCCCCTCAATGACGGAGCCGTGCAAATCGACCGGCTCATAGGAGGGATTAGTGGGATAAGGCGGCAAAGTTGCGACGGTTTCATACCCACTCTTCGACACGGAAAATTCGTAAGTCTGGTCCCCAACTGGCATACCCGCCAGAAGGATGCTTCCCGTGGAATCAGTTTGGAAATTATCTTCATAGCGCGGATCCAATACGTTGTTTTCTATATGAACACTCGCTCCTTCGATTCCCACTCCCGTGCTGTCAATGGTATTGAAACGCAAAGTGCCTCCTCCCGACTCACTCTCCACGCCGTTGGGAACAATGTTGGATACCAGAACAACTCCTTTCCCCAACTGAATGCCACCCCAGGTCACTTCAACTCGAGCCTCGCGAAAGTCCCTTGAAACTCCATTACTGTCATTTGGAACTACTCCATCTAGGGGATCATCTATGTATCTGATAGTCGTTTGCACATTGAACTTCTGATTGCTTTTCCAGACCGTCTCGTTTTGAGGGAGACTGCCGCTGGGAATTCCCCCTTGCGTTCCAATGTCGGCGTAATTCATGTTGCGGATAATTTCCATTTTTTCATTTGCCAATTCCGTTGCCGCGATTCGGTGCTTCGACTGCGCCAAAGACTTCAAGCCCGCGCTGAAAGAACCATAGATCGATATCGTCACTATGGAAAAAATGAAAACCGCCGCGATAACTTCGAGAATGGAAAACCCTGATTTGGTTTTTGTTTTTGCTTTCATTTAACCGTTACTTCGTAAATCATGCAATAAACGCAACTTGTCTTTTTTTAAAAATATTCGTGGCATTCGCAATTCGTTGATTCGCATCTATTCGCGGATTAGCATCACACCTACATTTGCTCCATCACCGAATACATCGGCAAGATCATCGAGACGGCAAAAAAACCGACGGCCGAGCCAATGATGACCATCAAAACCGGTTCTATGATCGAGGAAAGATTCTTGGTCATCTGGTTGATTTCGCTTTCATAGAATCTCGCCAGATTCAGAAGCACGTCGACCGTTTTTCCTGTTTCCTCCCCTACCTCCATCATCTGGACGGTAAGAACCGGGAAAATCCGGGGATATTTGGCCAGCCCTTCGTGAATCGGTTTTCCTTTCTCGACTTCTTCGCTTATTTGCCAGAGAGCCTTTTTATAGGAATCATTCGTCAGAGTTCTGGAAATGATTTTCAGCGATTCAACAACAGAAACCCCGCTTTTTGTGAGTGAGCTGTAGATACGCACGAAACGCGCGTTATTCACCTTTATCACGACATTTCTTATCACCGGAGTTCTGAAAAAAACGAAGTTAAAAACCTTTTTCCCTATTCTGGACTTGAAGAAAACGACAAGCGCCGCCACGACGAAAATGATGCCAAAAAGAACCAGCCATTGGTGAGTGGACATGAAATCGCTGGCGGCGATAATCATCCGCGTCGAAAATGGAAGGGTTGTCTGGATATCGGAAAAAACCGTCGTCAGTTTGGGGACAACGTACATCATCATGGCAATTCCGACTGCGATCATAACCAAAACAATCACCGCCGGATAATACATCGCCCCTCTCACCCGGCTCAAAAGAGTATGCTCCTTTTCAAGCTGGTTGGCCAGAAGCACCAGAACTTCCTCAAGATTTCCGCCAACTTCTCCGACCCGGACCATATTGACCGACAATTCATCAAAGACCGGGTGTTTTTCGAGGCTATCCGCCAGGCTGTTTCCCATTTTGACATCCCGACCCAACTCTTCCAGGATTCTCCTGAATTTCCTGCTCTTTGACTGATTTGAAATAACTTCAAGCGATTTTGGGAGGGAAAGCCCCGAAGAAAGCATTACCCCCAGATGCTTGGCAAACATCATTTTGTCTTTGAGCGATACACCGGAAAACATCGGGAATTTTGTTTCCTTTTCTTTTTTCTCTTCCTTTTCTGTTATCGCCGTCACAAAGAAACCTTCCGTGCGAAGCGCCTCAACAACCGATCTTTTGTCTTTCCCTTCGATATCTCCGCTTTTTATTTCTCCTTCCGAGCTTTTAGCAATGTAATTGAATGTAGGCACGACAATTATATAAAAATAATTTGATATTAATCTTCTGTTACTCTCAAAATTTCCTCAATTGATGTCACTCCCTGAATAGCTTTTATCATCCCGTCTTCGATCATTTTTATCATTCCTTCTTTTTGGGCTTGCTTTTCTATGTCATCGCTGGTAGCCTGCTTGGCAACCATCTCCGAGATTATCTCCGTCATTTCAAACACTTCGAAGATGCCGATTCTTCCCTTGTATCCCTCTTGGCGGCACCGGGAGCAGCCGCTGGGGCGATAAAAAGAAATCTTTGACCAGTCGCGGCTCCCGGAAATTTCTTTTCCGAGCAAATTGTTTTTGAGCGCCACATCGAAAATTCTTTCCAAATCAATCTGTTGTTTCAAAGAATTGACAAGTTCGTCGTCCAGACTATACGCTTGCCGGCAATCGGAACAAAGCCGCCGTACAAGTCTCTGCGCCATCACCACGTTGACCGTCGAAGCCACCAAAAACGGCTCCGCTCCCATGTCAAGGAGGCGCGGGATAGCTCCCGCCGCGCTGTTGGTGTGAAGCGTCGAAAGAACCAGATGCCCCGTCATTGCCGCATGAATCGCGATATCCATCGTTTCCTCGTCCCGAATCTCACCCACCATTATTATGTCAGGATCCTGGCGAAGAAGCGCCCGCAACCCATGGGAAAAGGTAAGTCCTATCGGCGGATTGACCTGGGTCTGGTTGATCCGGAACATTTTGTATTCAATCGGGTCTTCGACCGTCGAAATATTCACCTGCGGCACGTTCAAAATATCCATAATCGTATAAAGCGTCGTCGTCTTTCCGGATCCGGTCGGGCCGGTCACCAAAATCATTCCATTCGGTTTCTTGATGGCCTGGTGAACCTGCTCGAGCGGCTGTCCCCAAAGACCCATCCCCTCAAGCGTGAGACCCTTTGATGACTCATCAAGAAGACGCATAACGACTTTTTCCCCCGAATAAACCGGGAGGATTGATACGCGAAAAGCTATTCTGCGGTCGTCCTGCTCGATTTTGAAGCGTCCGTCCTGGGGCAGGCGATGCTCATCCAGTTTCAAATTCGAGAGTATCTTTATGCGCGCCACAATGCCGTCGAGTACCGCTTTCGGGAGAGTCATGGCATCGTGAAGCAGACCGTCAATCCGGTAGCGAACTCTGACTTCTTTTTCGTCAGGTTCGATATGAATGTCACTGGCCTCCTGCAGGACGGCGTGTTTTAGGAGCGTGTCAACAATCCGGATTACCGGGAGATCTTGAGCAGCTTTTTCCAAATCTTCCACTCCCGAAACCTGGGCCGTGCTTTTTTCAATAATGTCCCCAAACTCGGCTTTGAGGCTCTGCTCGTACTGCTTGAGCGCGTTCGTGATTCCCTCCTCGGTCGTGATGCAGGGAGCAATCTTAAGGCCTGTTTTTTTCCGGATGAAATCAATTGTCTGCAGATCCTCGGGATTAAGCATCGCCACCTTAAGCTCTCGATTGGTCTTTTTGAAAGCGACAATTTTATATTTTTTCGCAATAGGCTCAGGAATAAGCTGCAGAACCTCTTTAGGAATGATTTCTTTTTCGAGATTTACGAAAGGGATGCCGAGAATGTAGGAATAAAGCTGGCGGATTTGATCGGCGTCCATCAGTTTTTTTTCCACCAAAACATCCCCCAGTTTTTTTCCGGTTTTGCCGCTTTCCTCGACGGCTTGATTTATTACGTCCTCGCTGACAAGGCCGGCATCAAGTATGAAACTTTTTAGACGCTCGTTATCAACATACATAAAGCTGATGATCAGTGATCAATGATCAGTGATCAATAAAAAATGCTGTTCACTGTTCACTGTTCACTGCTCACTGATTACTGCTTCAGGTTTTCCTTCACCTTTTCCAAAACATCCTTGAGGCTAAAGTCTGATTTTACCATAAAGGTTGTCGCGCCAAGATCCAAAGCTTTTTGGACGTTGTCAATTTCCTCCAAATTGGTGAGTATCAGCACCGGGATATTTTTCGTCGCCTCACCTTTTTTGATCGTCTCAAGAATCTCATAACCGTCTTTTTTCGGCAGGATTATGTCAAGCAGAATCAAATCCGGTTTTCCCGCGGCAAGTTTCAGAATTCCTTCCTCGCCGTCAAACGCGGAAGCGACCTGATACCCCGCCTGACCCATAATCTCAACGAGAGCATTCTGAAGAGAACGATCGTCTTCGATAATGAGAATTTTCTTTTTTGGCAAATTGTTCATAATATTATGTTTACAAAATTAAATCGCCGGCAAACTGACATAAAACGTAGAGCCTTTCTCTGCTTCACTCTCGAACCAAACCTCGCCGCTAAAGTGTTTGAGAATTGCCTTAACCAGATAAAGGCCCAGCCCAACGCCTTCAGTTCGATATCTTGATTTATTGTCGCTCCGAAAAAATTTTTCGAAAATTCTGCCATGCTGATAGCGGGGAATACCCACGCCCCAATCCCGAACAACAAAGAGAACTTTTTTCTTTTCCGGGTACAGCTTTATCTCCACTTTTCCGCCATCATAGGAATATTTCACAGCGTTGGAAATGAGATTTTCCATTATGATTTTCATCTTTTTTGGATCGATGTAAATTTGAGGCAGATTAGCGTCGAATTTTTTTATCACTTCAACATCTTTTAATTTTATCAAATGCCTCAAGTCATCAATAATCTCTTCGGCAAGCGGAACGAGATTTATGTTTTCCATATGAAACACGGAGCGCCCCTGATCAATGCGAACCACTTCAAGAAGATCACTGACGAGTTTTAGCATTTTGTCATTTGATTTTTTCACATTCTCAAGAAATATTTTCTGCTTCTCGCTTATTTTGCCATTTGCTTCCGTTTCTAAAATTTCCAAATTCCACCTCACTGCGGAAAGGGGAGTGCAGAGCTGATGGGAAATAATGGAAATAAATTCACTTTTCATAATATTGGCTTCTGCAACTTTTTCGAATCCTCGGACAACAAAATTTCCAACAGTGAAAATTATCATTCCCACTGCCGAAACACTCACTATCGTGACTGTTTCGTTGTCGAACCATTTGGAAACTAAATATGTTCCGAACATAGCCACGATGGTCAAAAAACCCATTGCCAAAAACAAAAAATTCGGGCACTGCCAAAGGCCAAGGTTGTATTTCTTGCACCTCGCGATGAAATTCAAATCATCAAGCAACTTCCAAAACAAGGTTTTTGTTTTTACGACTTAACCCGTAATAATTATACCACAAAACAAAAAATCCCTCTAGCGGGGGATCTCCCGTCAGGGAGACCGCTGATTCAATGCCCGAAAAATCCTCTGGCTATCTTATCTGGAAGCTGGACAAGTGTGATTCCCTTATCTTGGCAAAGTTTTTGAACTTTTTCATCACCCACCGACCCGGAAGTGGAAAAAATAGCTTTAACTCCCGCTTTAATCAGCGTCCCGGGACCGTCTGGGAGCGGGAAAAAGCTGTCACTCGAGGCTACTGCGTCTTGCGTGTTATGCCCGGCGTCTTTGGAGCGCTTGATTGCCAGTTCACAGCACCCCACCCGATCTTGTTGACCGACACCGTTGCCGATGAGTTTTGCGTCTTTAACCAAGGTAATCGTATTTGAATTCGACGTCGCCGAAACCGCCCAAGCCAACAATAAATCCCCCTTATTTCCCCAATTCCCCCAATCCCCCTGATTCCCAAAAACTTTCACTTCCGGATTTGCAAAATCCAAAACAAAAGTATAATTCGGCTGAATCAGAAACCCCCCTCGCACATAGCGAAATCTTTTTTCTCGGTCTAAACTATTTTTACTAATGTCAGCTAAAGCAGAGTTAACTATAAAACGGCACTTGTCTTTTTTGCGCCTTGAAAGCTCGAGAGCTTTTTCCGAAAAGCCGGGTGTTATAATCCCGTCTAATAATCTTCTCTGCCCCCCATCCATTAGGTGAGTTAGTAATGTTTCCGCCTCCTCCTCGCCAAAATCGAAATTGAACATTGCCAGTCCCCCAAAGATCGCCCGCGGATCGCCTTCGACTACTTTTTTAATTACTTCAATTTCATCGTCGCCATAGGCCGCGCCGCAGCAATTGCCATGTTTCACCGCCAGACCATAATATTTCGCGGGGATATTATTCACGTCGAACGCCGTCGCGAGATGAGTTATCGTCTGGAGCATACGGTCAACATCGCAAAGATTGTTGTAGCTCGGCGCCATTTCGGTGAGAACTTGGAACTTATCCAGTGCTAGCGGATCGTCATTCTTCGTTGAATATAATCTTCCCGGCACTTGCCATGCGTTTTCTCCATATAAAGTTTCAGCAACTTGTTCTCCGACAATTCCGGAATATTTTTTCTTCGAATGAAACTTGGCCGATTCGAGGCAGTATTTCGCCACGACATATTCAGCCTTCGCCGCCAGCTCTCTTATTTTTTCTTCCCCGATTTCCCCCATCTTTCCAATTTCCCCAATCACCCAATCCCGATCCGCCGGATCGCAAATTACAATCCGCCCGCCTTTGGCCGCCGACCGCAATAAAGTCGGCCCGCCGATGTCGGTCGCTTCGATCACAGATTCGTAACTGGCGTCTGATTTCGCAATTGCTTCTTCCAGCGGATACAAATCAACGCAGACCAAATCAATAAAAGGAATCCCCAATTTCCCCAACTCTCCCATATCTCCCTTATTTCCCTTCCTCGCCAAAAGCCCCGCGTGAATTTCCCGCGAAAGCGTGACGACCCTGTGTCCAAGTATTGCTTTCCCACCAGCCAATTCCGCCACATCCCTGACTTTTACACCCTTCTCCGCCAAATATTTCGCCGTCCCCCCCGACGCCAAAATCTCCCAGCCCAAATCAACAAGGTCTTTCACGAATTTTTCGATGCTGTCTTTGTGATAAACAGAAACTAAAGCGGTTTTTTTCTTCATAATCATATTCTTCCATTTCGAAACAAAAAAATCAAGAAAAAAAACTGGCTCCGGCCTTGCGAGTCAAGCCTTTTAAAAACCGATTTTCTAATTTTTCTTACATTCCCATATCCATTCCCGCAGGCATACCACCGCCCATATTTTTTTCTTTCTTCTCTGGAATGTCGGTGACGACGGCTTCGGTGGTGAGAAACATCGCCGCGGCGGAGACCGCGTTTGAAAGCGCGCTGGTGACAACTTTCGTTGGATCAATGATACCGGCTTTGAACATATTGGCGTACATCGGCAATTCCTGACTCGCGTCGTATCCGACATTAAAGTCAGCTTTTAGATTAAGCTCGTTCAGGTGATAATTTACTTCCACTTCTTTCCCTGTCCCGATGTCTATTTTTTTAATCGCCTGATCCTTGCTCAAAAAAGTTTTTTGGAGTTCCTGAATTTTGGAAATAACCACATCCGGAGACTGACCGGCATTGATAATAATTTGTTTGATGGGCGCGCCGAGAGCGTCAATAAATATCTGTATGGCAATTCTGTCTTCGTGCGAAAGATTTTTTTGAAGATCTACGCCGAGTTTTACGGATTCGTTGAGAAGCGCGATTCCGCCTCCCGCCACAATCCCCTGTTCAAGCGCCGCTTTGGTCGCTTCGACCGCGTCTTCCACCCGGTGCTGTTTTTCTTTCTGCTCGACTTCAGTCGCCGCGCCGACTTTGATGACGGCCACGCCTCCGGAAAGTTTCCCGAGCCGTTCCTGAAGTTTTTCTTTGTCAAAATCCGAAGTCGCTTTTTCAATTTGGGTTTTGAGTTGCGCGACGCGCGCCTCAATGTCTTTTTTCTTCCCTTTTCCGTCAACGATCGTCGTATCGTCTTTCGTCGAAATCACTTTTCCGGCCCGGCCCAAGTCTTCAAGCGTCACATTTTCCATCTTCATTCCCCGCTCTTCGGAAATTACTTGTCCTCCGGTGAGAACCGCGATATCTTCGAGCATCGCCTTTCGGTTATCGCCAAATCCCGGCGCTTTCACCGCCAAAACATTTAATATACCTCTCAATTTATTCACAACCAAAGTTGCCAATGCTTCCCCTTCTACTTCTTCGGCCACAATCACCATTTCTTTTTTTCCGGTCTGGGCCAGTTTTTCCAGAAGGGGAAGAATTTCGTTGATCGCCGAAATCTTTTTGTCGGTGATGAGAATATGCGGATCTTTGAGTTCGGCTTCCATCGTCTCGGCGCTCGTGATCATATACGGAGAAATATATCCCTTGTCAAAGCGCATTCCCTCCACCACTTCATCCTGAAGACCGAAAGTCTGCGATTCTTCAACGGTGATCACCCCGTCTTTCCCGACTTTATCAATTACTTTGGCGATCATTTTCCCGACTTCCGGGTCCTGCGCCGAAATAGTCGCTACTTGCTCAATCGCGTCCCCGCTCACGACTTTCGAAGATTTGCGAAGATCATTGGAAACGCGATTAGATAATTTTAGTAAAGCGTTTTTGAGTTCAATGACGTTGATTCCTTTTGAAATAAACTTCGCGCCCGATTCAACAATTGATTGAGTGAGAATCGTCGCCGTCGTCGTTCCGTCTCCGGCCGCGTCGTTGGTTTTGTTCGCCACTTCTTTCACGAACTCGGCACCGATGTTCTGAAATTTGTCTTCAAGCTCGATTTCTTTGACGATTGTCACGCCGTCGTTGGTAATTACCGGTGTTCCGAATCCTCGGTCAAGAACAACATTCCGCCCCTTGGGGCCGAGCGTCACTTTCGCCGCATCGGCAACTTTATCAATTCCCTTTTTAATGCGCCTTCGCGCATCTTCGTCGAATCTGATTTGTTTAGCCATAACTTTATAATTTTAAATTATTAATTTCCAATTTAGAATAAATTTTAAATGGCTTAATTTTGAATTCAACCATTAGATCTTGATTCGAAATTCAAAATTCAGAATTCAAAATTGGCACTCACAGTGCCCGACTGCCAATCGCAATAGATATTATAGAAAATCTTTTTTACTTGTCGAGGCTTTGAATTTTTCTAATATTCCCGGTCCCTGCGGTTCGGGGAGGAATACCAAATTTTCGTCGTCATATTCGACATATCCTCCTTTCTTATACGTCAGCGGGTTGCGTTTAATCCGCGCGATTTGCTTTCGCTTGAGCCAGGATTCTATTCTATCGCCAAATATAAAATTTAGCAAGACTTCGCGGGGCTTTTGAATAAATCGGCTGAATCGGCTGTGTTCCATATAATATTTGGATGGTTTTAATTCTGAAAACTTAAAATTAGGTTTAAATTTTTTCATCCATTCAATATTTGCTTCGCCAAATTGACAAAAAACACTTTTTTTTGTCATCCCGCACTCATTTTTTGTCATCTCGACCAAGTCCCGATTTATCGGGACGCGCGGAGAGATCTGTGTCGAAATTGCATGGCTAGCCAATGCTTTATTTACATAGATTTCTCGACTCCGCTCCGCTCCGCTCGGGATGACAAGAGAGTCAAATATTGGGTATATGAAAGAATATTCGTTCGCGGCAAAAAGGTCTTGGCGCTTGATTTCGAGGCTTCCGGTGGTAATGAAATAATTCAAACAAATCCGGTTTTTTATTTTATCACCATGCCGCCGCTTGCCAAGCAAGTGCACCGCGAGCGTCACCAACAATCTCCCCGTCCAGATTCTTCCTTTCTCTAATACTACGAGAAAATCAATATCGCTGTTCTTTTCCGGATTCTTCATCGCCAGCGTTCCGGTTACGGCAACCATTCGCACAAACGGCACGAACCGCAGCCACCAAGCCACGCGCTCGGCGATTTTGTATTTGGCGATTGAATTTTTGTCGTTTTGGATTCTTTGCTCAACCAGAGTCTTGCGTCCTCTCAAAAAATAAAATCCCCGAAATTCTTCAATATGCTTTTTCAACTCCTTGCTCTCAAGAGCTTCGATAATTTCACCCAGGCTTATTTGGACATTCGATGTCCAAGTCCAATTGGACATCGAATGTCCATCAATCACGGTCAAATATTTCCAAACCTCAAAGGAAGTAAGGGGAAAATTCAGAATGTCGCAATAGATAATCGTATTTAGTATATTTTTTGTAATTTGAGATTGCACAAACCTAATTTAAAATTCAAAATTATCGCATATATTTCCCCGTCCACGTTTTCGCCCTCGCCAATTCTCTCGGCGTCCCGGAAAATATGACGTATCCGCCTTCTTCTCCTCCTTCCGGACCGAGCTCAATCACCCAATCGGTAGAGCGGATAACGTCGAGATTGTGTTCGACAACGATAACTGTGTTTCCTTTTTCAACTAGTTCATCCAAAATCGCAAGAAGCCGTGAAACATCCTCGAAATGCAGTCCGATGGTCGGTTCGTCAAGAATATACAAGGCTTTCCCGTTTGTTCGGCGGGCAAGTTCGGTTGAAAGTTTGATTCTCTGCGCTTCCCCACCCGAGAGATTCATGGCTGATTGACCTAGTTTCAAATACCCCAGACCGACTTCGCTCAAAGTTTTTAGTTTTTCGACTACCAGCGGGAAGCGGTGAAAAAACTGAAGAGCATAATCAATGCTCATATCAAGAACTTGAGCAATATTTACTCCCTGATACTCAACTTCAAGAGTTTTTTGGTTGTATCGCGAACCCTCACAAGCCTCGCAGGGCGCGTAAAGATCCGGCAAAAGATGCATTTCAATTTTTTTCTGCCCTTCCCCCTGACAAACTTCGCAACGGCCGCCTTTCATATTGAAGCTGAAGCGCGAAGGCAAAAATCCCCGTTTTTTCGCCTCGTCCGTTCCGGCAAAGATTTCCCGGATCAGAGAAAACACACCCGTATAAGTGGCCGCGTTTGAGCGGGGCGTGCGCCCGATCGGCGACTGGTCAATGCTCACAACTTTGGAAACATTTTCCAACCCCTTTATTTTTTTGTGCTTCCCCGGTATGTCTTTTGCTCTTGAGAAATGTTTGCGCAATGCCTTTGTGAGAATATCTTCAACTAAGGTGCTTTTTCCCGATCCTGAAACGCCGGCCACAGCTACCAGTTTCCCGAGCGGAATCGAAAAATTAATGTCCTTGAGATTATTTTCCCGCGCGCCGATTATCTCGATTTTCTTCCCGCTACCTTTGCGATAAACTTTTTTGTCAAAAACCTTTTTCTTTCCGCGCAAAAATTCTCCGGTCGAAGTTTTGGAGGAAACCAGCTTTTTGGCGGATCCTTCAAATATAATTTCTCCTCCATCTTCTCCCGCACCGGGACCCATATCAATTATCCAGTCGGCCGAGCGGATGATTTTCCCATCATGTTCAACCACAATGACGCTCGATCCTTCCTGCTTCAATTTCCGGAAAGTGTTTATTAGTCTTTCTGTATCGCGCTCGTGAAGACCAACTGTTGGCTCGTCGAGGATATATAAAATTCCAGTCAGCCCCGACCCGATTTGAGTGGCCAGGCGCACCCTTTGCGCCTCCCCACCGGAAAGAGAATTGGCACCCCGGGACAATTTCAAATAGCCAAGACCTGTTTCGCAAAGATGGCCGACAATTTTCTCCGTTTCCCTGTAAATTTCATTGAATAGATTTTCTTCCGCCGAAGACAACTTTGCGCTTCTGATAATTTTTTTGATTTGCGAATTAAAATTATCAAGGCTGATCTCGCAAATATCGTGAACGGATTTCCCGCCGATTTTCACCGCAAGTGTTTCCGGTTTTAAGCGTTTTCCCTCACAAACAGGGCAAGTCTTGATAATCATATATTTCTCGACTTCGCCCCGGACAAAATCAGAGCCGGCCTCTTTGTATTTTCGTTCGAGCATCGGCACAATTCCTTCGTAATTCAACTCTTTGTCTCCGTAAAGAATCGCACCGAGAGCCGCGTTATTTAAATCTTTTATAGGTTTATCCAAAGAAAAATTATACTCTTTTGACAGTACTTCGAGTAACTTGTGATACCTGTTGTGGTTCCCCCCGCGCAGTCCCAGTCCGCTCCAGGGCTTTACTGCTCCTTCGCGAATGGAAAGATTTTTGTTGGGAATAATCTGATCAATATCCACCTCCAGTTTTGTTCCAAGTCCCGAACAAGAGAGGCATGCTCCCTCCGGGCTGTTGAAAGAAAAATGGCGCGGCGTTATTTCGAAAATTGTTACTTCGCAATCACTGCAAACAAGATAGCGATTATATTTCTTTTCGGGGCCGCCGTCAAGCAAAGCGACGATAACTTCGCCTTGCCCCAGCTTCATGGCTGTTTCAATAGAATCAATGAGTCTCTCTCGGTCCTGAAAATTATTTGATATATTTATGCGATCAACCACAATTTCAAGACTTTCAATTTCCCCGTCGTCTTTTCCGAGATTCACCCCGCACCACAGCTTTACCTCCGCGACTCCCTGTGGTGCGGGGTGAATCTGATCGGAGGCAATAATTTTTTTGTTGATTCGAAGTCTCGCATATCCCGATTGCCAAATTTGGGAAATTTTTTGAGTTGCCTTTTCCTTCTCAATCTGGACTGGAGCTAAAATTGCAATCTGCTCCTTATTGCCTCTGTAAAGACCAATAACTTCTTCAGCCACTTCGCCGGCGGTTTTCCGCGAAAGCGGTTTTTGACATTTTGGGCAGTACGGTTTCCCGATTTGGGAAAACAAGATGCGAAGATAGTCATAAATCTCCGTAATTGTGCCTACCGTCGAGCGCGGAGAGCGGTTGACATTCACCTGATTAATGGCAATTACCGGCGAAAGGTTTTCAATTTTGTCCACGTCGGGTTTGGCCATAACGTTCAGGAACTGCCGGGCGTAAGCTGACAAATTCTCAACATATCGGCGGTGCCCCTCGGCAAAAATCGTATCAAACGCCAAAGACGACTTCCCTGATCCGGAAAGTCCGGTGATGACTACCAGTTTGTCGCGCGGAATCTTAACTGATATATTTTTCAAATTATTCACCCGCGCCCCTTTGACGATGAGATGCGATTTGTTTCCGCCAGATTTATTGGCGCCAGCCAGAGGCTGGTCAGCCTTTGGCTGAGATCCGCCTTTGGCGGACATTTTATCTAACACGATATTATTATGAAATGATATTATATGCCCCCAATGAGAATCCCTGCTTGCCGGCAGGCAAAAGAAAACTGTTTATCCAGCTTCAGTTGCCAAGCAATAATTTAATATAGAAGCTATAAGCATTAAACTTTGATGAAGAAAAAAACCGAATCATTATTTCGCAACTGGGGCTGAACTAAGTGTTTATTGTATAGCAGAAAATAAAAAAAGTAAAGCCCCGTGGTTAAACCAAAAACCCAAGAGCCGAGCTCTTGGGTTTCTTTTTTTCCAAAGACTTTTCGCTACACCTCGATCATCACCGGCAAAACCATCGGGCGGCGCTGGGTTTTGGAATAGAGGAACTGGCCGACGACGTCGCGGATTTCGTCTTTGACGTAGGACCAGTTAACGTTAGCATCCTTTGAGGTCGCGTGATGAACCACTTCTTTCACTTTCCTTTTAGTCGCGTTCACCAGATCAAAATTTTCTTTGACGTAGATGAATCCGCGGCTGGTTACCTGCGGCTCGCCGATGACGCGCTTGGTTTTGGAATCAATGATTGTCACAATCGTGAACATACCGTCGCGCGCCAAGATTTGCCGGTCGCGAAGAACCACCTGCCCAATATCGCCGACGCCCAGTCCGTCAACCATAACATAATTCGAAGGCGCTTTCTCTTCAGTAAGTTTCCCGTTCCCGCGATAGTCAAATTCAATCACCTGTCCGTTGTCCCCGAGAAAAATATTCTCCGGCTTCATTCCGACTTGTTCCGCCAGTTCTCCGTGGAGTTTTCGCATATAGAAATGGCCGTGAAACGGAATCAGGTATTTGGGCCGCAGGAGATTTATCATCATCTTGAGGTCCTCCTGACGGGCATGTCCGCCGGCGTGAACATCAAGTATTTCGGAATGAATTACCCGCGCTCCTTTCCGGCATAACCCATCCTTGAGACTTTGCACTGTCCGCTCGTTTCCCGGAACAACCGAGGAAGAAAATATCACCGTGTCGTTTTTGTGGATTTTGACGAAGCGGTGTTCGCTGTTGATAATCCGCATCAGCACCGCTTTATCCTCGCCTTGCGCTCCGGTACAGATGATCGTCACTTTATTGTCCGGATAATCATTGACTTCATTTATCGGAATGAGGGTGTTCTTTTTTACCTCAAGATATCCGAGTGTCCGCGCGATTTCCACGTTGGTCCGCATAGAATAGCCGTCAATGGCCACTTTGCGGTTGTATTTTTCAGAAAGTTGAATGAGCTGCTGGATACGGGAAATCAGCGCCGCGAACGTTGCCGCGATGATGCGGCCTTCCATCTGTTCAAATATCTCATCAAGATTTTTCCTGATAGTTGACTCGGAAAGTGAATACCCCGGCGTCTGGCTGTCAGTTGAGTCACTCATAAGCGCGAGCACTCCCTCACTCCCGATGCGGGCGATTTTGGCAATATCGGCCGGCGCGTCCCCGACGGGGCTGTGGTCAAACTTGAAATCCCCCGTCACGACAACCGTTCCCACGGGAGTAGTGATGGCCAGACCCACCGCGTCGGGAATAGTGTGATTGACGTGGAAAAATTCAATGTTGAAAGCGCCAAGAGACAGCCGGTCAATCTTTTTCACCACTTTTACGTTGATGGGAATTTTGTACTCTTCCTGGCGCTTGAGAATGATTCCACGCGTGAGCTCGGTCGCGTAAACCGTGGGATTGCCGAGCTTGGGAATGAGATGCGGAATAGCCCCGATGTGGTCGTAGTGCCCATGGGTGATAATCACTCCGCGGATATTTTTTTCCTTGCCGCGAAGATAATCCGCGTTGGGGATTATATAGTCAATCCCTAGCATATCCTCTTCCGGAAACTGGAGTCCCATATCAACGATAATGATGTCTTTCCCGTATTCAAAGACAGTCATATTGCGGCCGACTTCTTCGAGTCCCCCAATGGGGATAACTCTCAAATTGTTTTTGACGCTGGCTCTTCCGCCGCGTCGCGATCTTGTTGCAATCATTTTTGTAGTTTGTAGTTAGTAGCTAGTATAAATTATTAAGCATCTAGCTAGTAACAGATTTAATTAGAAGGCTAATTAGTTTGTGCCTTGGGGGAGAGTCGAACTCCCAATCCCTTGCGAGAACATGGTCCTGAACCATGCGCGTATGCCAATTCCGCCACCAAGGCATTTCGGGCAGGTCTGCCAGTTCCCCGCCTCGACTCGCCATCTCGGCGAGGCGGGCGCCACTCGCCCAAAAGAAACGAATAGCCAAAAATGGCTTAAGAAAGGGTAAATTTGAAGCAAATACCGATTTTTCCGGCTTTGGTTTTATTGAAAAAAAGTAGCTTGTAATCAAAAGATTCTAGCACAACCAATCTACTTTGTCAAACCTGTGTCAATTTTTTCTTCAATTCTTCCACCATCTCTATTGGAGTGGGATCAATTTCGTATTTGAGAGCAAGGTAATATGACGCCCAGTAGCCGATTTGAAGAGTGGCGAAAATGCGGTATAACATTACATCTTCGGGCATATCAACGATCGTCGAATCCACATCGTAATTCTTCAAAATATCAGAAGTAACTTTGATTCGCTTCAAATTGCCTGGATGATCTTTCTGATCCCGCAATATAATCAAATGAAATTTTCCCTGCAATTTTGTGAAACCAACCATCTCGTTATGGTTCAGTTCCGGGAAAAAATTCCAAAAGGCTGGCGTCTTGGCATTTTCATTGAGCATAATTTTCCAGATCATCGCCAGCGACTTGAATTTGGTTGAGCCGTAAATCACTGGTGTTTTTCCTACCAGTTCCCCCGCAACTTTTTCTCCCTGTTCCCGAAATTCTTTTTCGTTTTCTTTTAATTTATTCGCAGTCTCCTCAAATTTTTCTCGCTCGTCTTCGATCATCCCGGAATTTACCAAAATCTGGAATACCGCTGCCAAATTATAGCCCGTTGCCATTCTCGGCTGAATTCCCAAGGGCATCTTTACATAAGGAATATTATTTTTTTCGCAAAGTTCAAGAACTTTTCCTCCCGCCGCAATCCCGACGCAGGGAAGATTATTTTTTAATGCCTCTTCAAAAGATGAAATCGTCTCTTCTGTATTTCCTGAATAAGACGAAATTATATTGAGACAATTATCAAAGGCTTCCGGCGGAAGAGTATAAAAGCGATTCTGATAAACTCCGAAACGATGATTGGCCGATGGATTTTTGCGGAATAAATCGTGAAGATAAATCCGAAGCAAATTCCCGGGAAGCGCCGAACCTCCCATGCCAGAGATCTCGATAGCTTTGAATTTGCCTTCAACTTTCACGTCTTTAGCCAATTCCAGACCCTTGATTAGTTGATCGGGAATATTTTTGATAACTTCATAGAGATTTTCTTTGTCAATTTTGTTTTGCATAAACACAATTATTTTCTAATTCTTTTTGTCTTCATATACCATTCCGTCACATTGGCAAATCTTTTATCCGGCGTGTTCATCGAATTTATTTCAATCCCCTGAACTTTTTTGTTGGTTATGCAAAGATAATTGGGACTGTAGAGGAAAACCACTGGCACATCCTCGCTTACGCTCTGTTGAAATTCTTTGTACAACCCCATTCTCTTTTCATTGTCGGCCTCCTGTCTTATTTTTTCCAAAATTTTATCCACGCTCTGATTGGAATAGAGCGCCAGATTCAGTCCCGGATCTCTCGTCTGCGACGAGCTCCAAAAAGCGTACGGATCCGGATCGATGCCCAGCGTCTGACCGAAAAGAAGAGCTTCGTATTCCCTCGGACGGATGTAATTTTGCTGAACGTCGGCCGCGTCAAGAGACTCGACATTCACTTTCACTCCAATTGCTTCCCATTGTTTTTCTAGTATTTCCGCAGTCTGGGCCAAATCCGGCCAATCTGTCGCCACAAGTTTCACTTCCAGCGGCTGGCTGTCTTTTTTGCGAAAGCCGTCTTCGCTTTTTTTCCATCCTGCGTTATCCAAGGTCTTGTTTGCCTCATCGATATTATACTCAAATTTTTTTATGTCATCCGTCGCTCCAAATAATCCGGGAGGAATTGGAGAATAAATTTCCTTTCCCTCTCCTCCCAGAACTTCGTTTATGATCGCTTTTCTGTCAGTGGCAAGCGAAAGAGCTTTTCTCACGTCGCGATCAGCCAGAACCTTGCTCTTCTGCTGGTTGAGAAAAACCGCGAAATAGCGGGGAATGTTTATGGAATGCACGTCCGCGCTGCGGCGGCTCTTGAGATCCTTAAGCCCCGAGGGGGACAAATAGCTCAAACCAAAAACTTGCTTGTTGTTATAGGCCTCAAGCATCGAATCCTCGTCAAAATAGAAAGAAAAGCTGATCCGGCTAATGAAAGGTTTTTGGCCAAAATAATTTTCATTCACTTCAAGATCATAAGAAAGAATGTTGCCGTCCGGATCCTTCTCAAAATCCGAAAATTTGTATGGCCCTGTCCCGACCGGCCGAAGATTGTATTCGGCCAGTGGAAAATTCGCCGGCGCGATCGTCTCCCAGATGTGTCTTGGTAAAATGCCAATCGTCAGATTATTGAGAAAAAAAGCGTAAGGAGCCTGAAGAATGAAGCGCACCGTGCTTTCATCATCTGTTTCAACGCCCACCCCCTGCCAGATCTGCCGCAGGGGACTTTTAAAGGCCGGATCCTGGATGGCCTGAATGGTAAAAAGAACATCATCAGCCGTAAAAGGCTCGCCATCATGCCATTTCACATCTTTTTTCAACTTTATCGTATAGGTCAGCCCGCTTTTGTCAGTTTCATAACCCTCGGCAAGATCAGGAATGATTTTTCCGTCCGCGTCATATTTGAAAAGGCCGGAAAAAACAAGGGCGCACAGATCCTGATCGGCGTCGCTTCCCCGGGCAAGAATCGGATTGATATACATCGGCTGACCGACAATTCCTTCGGAATAATCACCTCCCGGAACCGGAATGGGTTTTGTAAAATGATAATAAAACCCGACAACGGTTGCGATCAAAGAAGCAACCAAGACAAGAATCAGAACATTGACCGTAATTTTCTCTTTGTGAGACAAAACTTGAGAAAGTCTCTGCCAAATACTCATTGAAAAATATAGATCACAAGAATTAAATTCCTTGGGACGAAAGATAAAATATGACCACTGAAAATCCAATAAAAAGCGCGCCCAAAACAATGCTTCCCCAGAACAAGAATTTTTCAAATCCTCTCTTGGTATAATAGCCTCCAAAGTCTCCCCCAAAAGTCGCCGAAAGCCCTGCTCCCCTGTTCTGAAGCAGAATCGAAGCCGTAAGCAGTATCGAAATAATAATTTGTCCAAAAATTAATCCTTTTTCCATAATTTTTCAATGTTCATTTTCGCTAATAAGAGATGAGACGAGATAGTTTATCGTACTTATTACGACCACTGCCCAAAAAGCGGCTGTCCAGGTATCGATAATGAGAGTCCTTGCAACTTTAGCGGCTAAATTGAGCATAAGAACATTTATGACAATTGTAAATAGCCCGAGAGTAATCCAGATCAAGGGGGTGGAAATTATTTTTACTATTGGTTTTATGAAAAAGTTGATGAAACCCAGCACTGCGCCAGTGAGAATCAGCCATTTCCAATCGCCATAAAAATGGATTCCCGGTACCAGCCGCGCCGCCGCCCAGATACCGAGAGCGTTGGAGAGGACATGTATTATGAGTCGAAGCATAGAAAATAATCTTAACGAAGACTAGCATATTAAAGATAAAAGTCAACAAACCAGATAAATTTTCAATTTCTAATTTTCAATTTTCAAACAATGCTTAAATTTCTCAATTTTTCAATGATTTTATTTTTGAAATTGATTCATTGGATCATTGAAAATTTTTTGAAAATTTGTAAATTGAAAATTTTGACAGAAAGCTTCCTTTAACTCTATTATAACCCTAGCTAACACCAATAATCAAGTAATCAAGACTTATGCAAAAACGCATCTTCTCCGGCATTCAGCCTTCGGGCGTGCTTCATTTGGGAAACTATCTGGGGGCTATCAAAAACTGGATGGAACTTCAGGACAAATATGAATCAATTTTCTGCGTGGTTGATCTTCACGCTATCACCGTCCCGCAAAAACCGGAAGAGCTTCGCCAAAAAACGATTGAAGTCGCCAAAATATATCTCGCCGCCGGAATCAACCCGGAAAAATCAACCATTTTCGTCCAATCTCATATTCCCGAACACACGGAGCTGGCCTGGATTTTGAATACGATTACCAAAATCCCAGAGCTTGAACGAATGACCCAGTTTAAAGACAAATCTCAAGAATTCAGACAACATCTCAACGCCGGACTGTTCAACTATCCCATTCTTATGGCGGCTGACATTTTGCTTTATGATACAAATTTAGTGCCGGTCGGCGAAGATCAGCTTCAGCACGTGGAAATTGCCCGTACGCTTGCCAAACGTTTTAATACTACGTTCGGAAAAACTTTTGTCATTCCCGAACCGTTTGTTGTCAAAGAAGGAATGAGGATTATGGGCCTTGACAATCCAGCCCAAAAAATGAGCAAATCCGCCTCCTCGAAGTATAATTATATCGCCCTTACCGATTCCCCGGAAAAAATCCGCGAAAAAATCAAGCGGGCCGTCACTGACAGCGGAAAAACGATCAAATATTCCGACGACCAGCCGGCGATTAAAAACCTAATTAATATTTACGCTCTTCTCGACAACGCAAAGCCAAAAGACATTGAAGATGCTTATCACAAAAAAGGCTATGCCGAATTTAAAAAAGATCTGGCGGAAGTGATTGTTGACTTTTTGAAAGACTTCCAGCTAAAATACAATGATATTGATGACAAGGAGGTCATGAGTATCCTTCAACAGGGCGCCGAAAAACTCCGGCCTCTGGCGGAGAAAAAGATGGAGGAAGTAAAGGAAAAAGTTGGGTTGATTTAAAAATATAAAAGACAAAATATCTAGAAGGTGCGGATTATTGCGGATTATTAGCTCCCGACATCCGATGTTGGGAGCTTTCTTTTATTCTCTGATTATTTTTAAAGCTTCGTTAACTTTTTCCTTCATCAATTCTTCCGTATTCGCTTCGAGATTCAACCGCAGAACCGGTTCCGTGTTTGATGGCCGGACATTCAGCCACCAATCGGGAAATTCAATTTTCACTCCGTCGAGTTCCGAAATTTTTCCGTCAGAATATTTTTCCTTCAATTTATTTATTACTTCGTCTTTGTCCGCGACTTCACTGTTGATTTCCCCCGAGTGAAAATATCTTTTTACGTCTTTTACTAATTCTGAAATCTTTTCGCCTGTCTCGGCCATCAAGTTTAGGAGCATAATCGCCGCAAGTATCGAGGCCTCGGCCATATAGTTTTCCTTGAAGTAATAATGCCCCGAAAGTTCCCCGGCGAAAGCTCCGCCTTCATCGCGCATGATTTTTTTGATATTGGCGTGCCCCACCGGACATTCGAGAGCCACACCGCCATTTTCTTCGATGAACTCTCTCACCGATTTTGATGATCGGAGATCATAGAAAATCTTGGCGCCGGGATTTTTTTCCAAAATCATCTTGGCAATCAATGCCGTTATCAGGTCCATCGGAATAATTTCGCCGTTTTCATCAATGAATCCTACTCTATCGGCATCTCCATCGTAAGCAATGCCCAGATCGGCATTATTTTCCCGAACTTTTTCCTGCAAATCTTTTAACGTTTCGGTTTTCAAAGGATTGGCTTCATGGTTGGGAAATTTCCCGTCGAAATTGTCATAAAGCGTCACCAGTTCAATGTTATCGGGAAATTTTTTATAGATATCCAAATCCAAAATTCCCATCGCGTTGGCAAAATCAATCACAACCTTGAATTTTTTATCACCGAGATTGGCAAATGATGAGAAATAATCTATATAATCATTTTTTATTTCTTCTTTCGGAATAATTTTCCCCTTTTTTCCCGCTTCAGGAAAATTTCCAGCCATAACTAAATCTCTGATTTCAAAAAGTCCGCTATTTTCTCCGATCGGCACCGCTTCAGCGCGGCATATTTTCATCCCGTTCCACTCGGCCGGATTATGAGAAGCGGTGAGAGAAATTGCTCCATCAATATCGAGTTTGCCAGAGGCAAAATAGACCATCGGCGTTGAAGCCAAGCCAATATCATAAACATCGGCTCCCTGTTCGGTTATCCCTTTTGCCAGAGCCCCGAATAACGCCAGGCTCGACTCGCGAATATCGCGCCCGACCGCGATTTTTTTCGCGCCGAGATATTGAACTATCGCCCGCCCAATTTTATAAACGACATCTTCGTTGATATCGGCGGGATAAATTCCCCGAATATCATAGGCTTTGAAAATTTTCAGATTGATTTCTAACATAACTCAAAATTTTACAAATTAATGGCACTTCGCTACCATTGTAGCAGAAGATTGATAAAACATTCAATGTTAGGGAAACCCTAACATTGAATGTTGAAAAAATTATGAAATTAGTCATTATGGCCGGTGGCCGCGGAACCCGTTTGTGGCCGATGAGCCGGCAAGGCATGCCGAAACAATTTCAAAAACTGGTTTCGAAGAAAACAATGCTTCAGGACACCTTTGAAAGACTCCTAAATATCGTTGAAGCAAAAGATATTTTTGTCTCAACGAATAAGGAATACGCCGAAATCGTGAAAAGCCAGCTTCCCGAAATGCCACCGGAAAATATCATTGCGGAGCCAGTGGGCAGAAGCACCGCGCCCTGCATCGCGCTTTCGGCGGCCATTATTTCCGCTCGTGGCAGAAATGAAACAATTGGTTTTTTTCCGGCAGATCATCTCATTAGAAATCCGGAAAACCTTCTCGAAGCTGTGAAGCAGGGAGAAAAACTTTTGGAAAATTACCCCGACCACCTGATCACCTTTGGTATCACTCCCACTACTCCGGATACCGGTTTGGGATATATTGAAAAAAATGATCTTCTCGAGAAAATCGAATCTATTGAATTCTATAAAGCGAAAAGATTTGTGGAAAAACCGGATCTCAAAACAGCCCAGAAATATCTAGGGTCAGGAAATTTTTACTGGAACAGCGGAATGTTCCTATTTAAAGTCAGTACAATCATCGAAAAATTCAAAGCTTATGTCCCGGATATTTATGCGCGCTTGGTGAAAATAAAATCAGCCGCCGGGACTGAAAATTTTGAAGCTGTCTTGAAAGAAGAATTTCCAAAAATGGACAAAGTCAGCATTGATTATGCCGTGATGGAAAACGAGCCAAATGTAGCCTTGGCACCCGTCACCAGCGACTGGAGCGATATCGGAAGCTGGACGGCCCTCAAGGACACTTTGATTGGAGATAAAAAGAAACATCTAGTAAAAATTGAAGGAGAACATCTTGACTTTGACAGCGAAAACTTGCTCGTTTATGGCTCTGACAAACTTATCACCACTATCGGTGTCAAAGATTTGATTATCGTTGACACTCCCGACGCCATTCTCATTTGCGACCGGAACAAATCCCAGCTCGTTTCAGATGTAGTGAAAAAACTGGAAGAATCAGGGAAAATTAAGTATTTATAAAATTCATGAGCTTGAAAGTGGGCATCGTCGGCCTTCCTAATGTCGGGAAGTCCACTCTTTTCAAAGCCCTCACCAAAAATCCGGTGGATATTGCCAATTATCCATTTTGCACCATTGAGCCGAATGTTGGGGTCGTTCGCGTGCCGGACGAGCGGCTTGATAAAATCGCAAAAATCGCCAAAGCGGAAAAAATCGTTCCGACGATTATTGAATTCGTGGACATTGCCGGACTTGTAAAAGGCGCGGCTGTTGGAGAGGGTCTCGGGAATCAATTTTTGGCGCATATTCGGGAAGTTGATGCCATCGCCCAAGTCGTTCGCGTGTTTGAGGACAAAAATATCACGCATGTTCACGAGAAAATCGATCCCCTGCACGATATAGAAATCGTCAACACGGAACTGATCCTGGCTGATTTGGAAACAGTAAAAAAGAAAATCATCAAACTGGAGCAGGAGGTCCGCGGAATGAAAAAAGAGGCCGCGAAGAAACTGGAAATTACAAAGAAGATGGAAAAAATTTTACAAGAGGGAAAATTGGCGCAAGAACTAGAATTAGGCGAAGAAGAATACGAATTAATAAAAGACCTGTACTTGCTTACCTGGAAACCAATAATTTACGTTCTCAATAAAAAACAGGATGAAAAGATGGCCCCAGACCTGCCCCAGGATTATCCTTTTGTAGAGATCAACTTGAAAATCGAAGAAGAACTATCCGAGATGTCGAGCGAAGAAATCAAGGAATTAGGAGAAAAATCAAACCTGGATGAGCTGATTTTGAAATGCTACGAAATTCTGGATCTTATAACCTTCTTCACCATCGCCAACCGCCAAGCCCAGGCCTGGACGGTGAAAAAAAATACCCCGCTTCCCAAAGCCGGCGGAGTGATTCATACTGATTTTTGCGAAAAATTCATCCGGGCAGACGTGATCAATTGGCAGAAACTCCTGGAAGCCGGTTCCTGGACCAAAGCCCGCGACTTCGGATGGCTCCGCACCGAAGGAAAAGAATATATCATTCAGGACGGGGATGTGGTGGAGTTCAAGATCTAGGCCGCTTTGTTGGTGACATGAGATTTAGCCCGCACTCTTTTCAGTTCACCTAACACTCCTTTCGTCTCTGCTCCTATTTCTCCCAGTTGAGAATTCAGCTTTTGTATTTCTTCTGGACTTAAGTTTAAATCATCTTCATTAAGAAGTTCTTTCGATAATTTAGCATTTTCCTCAAAAATTTTCTGAGTTTTTCGTATAACTTCTTCTTCTCTTTCTGTCAATTCTTGTTCGGGGCTAATTTGCGGCTCGAGATTAATCTTTTCTAGTTTAGACATAGATTTATATTATTCCTTAATTATTCTGAACTTTGCGAGCTTTATAAATAATCCGGGCAACCCTCTCCTGTCTCGTTTCTATATCCTCCAGCTTTTTCAGCGCCTTGCTATAGGCTTCTCTCATCCGCTCCAGATCCTTTTGCACTTTTTCCTCGTCAAACATATCAAAATATCCAGTTATTACATTATAATCCTATCACAAGCGCAGAGGACTTGCCAAGACCCAGACGGTATGATAGACTCTCAATACAATTAAGAAAGTCCAAAGTTTCCCCGCCCCTCATGGGATTGGGAAATAAAATCCGCTAAGGAGGACTTTCTTTAGCGGAATTTTTTTTGAGCATGATGCTAATCTACAAATAATACTCGCTTATTCGCAATTCGTTGATTGGCATTTATTTGTAGATTTGCATCACACCTTATGGAGTACGAACTTCTCTTTTTCATCTCTGTTTCCAATGAAGACCGGGTGGACATAATCAAAAAAGAATTGATTGAAATTTTGGAAAGCCTTGGAGCGAAACTCTTGGGCGATTTTACTGATATTGGAAAAAGGAAATTGGCTTATCCCATCAAGCGCGACACGCACGCTTTTTACAGCTGGGCGCGTTTCACGCTCGACGATGAAAACCGGAACAATATCCCCGAAATTAATAAACGTATTTCATTAAATAATAAGATTACCCGTCATCTGATTGTCCGCGCCGACGAAATCGGAAAGCCGGCTTCCGTGGCCGCTCCGGAAACTGAAGTTGAAAAATTGGCCGCCGAAAAAATAAAGGCCGAAATCAAAAAACCACGGGCGAAAGCAAAGCCAGCCAAAAAGGAATCCAGAGCCGCTCTTTCTGAACTTGACGAAAAATTGAGCGAGATTTTAGAAGAAACCCCGGGTTAATTCAAAATGCAAAAATCAAAGTGCAAAATGACAGTGTAAAATGTCAAAATGAATCGAATTATAAAATCATTTTAACATTACAATAATTTTTACACTTTTAATTGTCATTTTTATTTTTGATTTTTAAATTTTAAATTAACTACCATGGCTCTCAACAAAGTCCTCCTCATCGGGAACTTGACACGCGATCCGGAATTGCGCTCCACTTCTTCCGGACAGTCGGTCGCTAACTTCGGCCTGGCAACGAACCGTGTCTGGAAAGATTCCAACACCAGCGAACGAAGGGAAGCGGCCGAATTCCACAACATCGTGATGTGGCGGAGACTGGCCGAAATCGCCGGGCAGTATCTGCGGAAGGGAAGCAAAATTTTCGTCGAAGGCCGGATCCAGACCCGAAGCTGGCAGGACCAAAGCGGAAATAAAAGATATATGACCGAAATAGTGGCGGAAAACATGCAGATGCTCGACCGAAAACCGCAGGGGGGCACGCCATTCCAGCCCGCTTCGCCCGATGCGAATCGAGGCGAGCCAGCCGTCCAACCGCCAGCCTCGCCGAGTCTAGGCAGACAAGCCACCGCCCAATCCGCTCCTCCCCAGCCTAAAGAAATTCCAACTATTCAAATTGACGAGAATCAGGACGAGGTGAAGATTGAAGACATACCATTCTAAATTAAAATGGATCAACGACCACAGCCAATTGTCAAAAAATCCTGCTACTTTTGCGCCAATAACATCAATGCTATTGACTACAAAGATACGCAGCTGATGCGGCGTTTTATGAATTCGCAAGCCAAAATTGTCCCGCCCCGCCGGAGCGGAAATTGCTCCAAGCATCAGAGAATGATTGCCAAAACGATCAAGCGGGCGAGAGCAATGGCGCTTTTGTCATATACGATTAAGTAATGCTTTCTCTCTCCGACATCAAAACCGGGAAAACGATAACCCTCGCCGGCGAACCTTACGCCGTCATTTTTCACCAGCATTCCAAAATCAGCCGGGCCGGAGCGGTTTTGCGAACGAAGCTCAAAAATTTGCGAACGGGAGCTATTCTCGAAAAAAATTTCCAGGGATCAGACAAAATCGAAGAAGCGGAAATTGGAAAGTCCAAAGCCCAGTATTTATACCGCGAAGGGAAAAATTATTTTTTTATGGATAACGTCAGTTTTGAACAATTTTCCCTTCCCAAGTCCGTTTTGGGAAATTTGACGAATTATTTAATCGATGGCACAGAAGTAATAATTCTGAATTATAATAACAACCCGATCAACATCGAACTCCCAATTAAAATGGAATTTCGGGTCGCGGAAGCTCCGCCGGCCATTCGCGGCAACACCGCCGACGGCGGAACGAAACAAGTGATGCTCGAAACGGGGATCAAAGTCTCAACGCCTCTTTTTATAAAAGAAGGCGACATCATCCGCATCAACACCGAAACGGGAGAGTATGCTGAACGAGCTAAGTAGGTAAAAAACAGCTTATATAAAACAAAAAGCGGCCGCTGTCAGCATGAAGCGCCGCTTTTTATAATTCTGCTAGTTTTACTATTCACTCTTTCACTTTCTCTTTTATCGCTTTTAAAATATCGCCGTAAACTTTTGGATTTTCTTTGAGGAATGCTTTCGCTTTTTCACGGCCGACGCCGAGTTTTGTTTCACCGAAGGAAAATGAATTTCCGGTTTTGGCAACGACTCCGTATTTCACGCCCGTGTCAACCAAATCCCCTTCTTTCGAAATTCCTTCGTTATACATAATGTCAAATTCCGCCGTCTGGAAGGGCGGGGCCACTTTGTTTTTCACCACTTTCGCCCGCACCCGGTTTCCGACAATCGCTTCTCCCTGCTTGATCTGAGCCGCACGGCGGACTTCGATGCGCACCGAGGAATAAAATTTCAAAGCCTGCCCGCCGGAAGTCGTTTCGGGATTTCCGAACATCACCCCGATTTTCATCCGGATCTGATTTATGAAAATAACCGTCACGTTTCCTTTCGCGACAATCGCCGTCAGTTTTCGAAGCGCTTGGGACATCAATCTTGCCTGCCGTCCGACATGATGATCGCCCATTTCGCCTTCGATTTCCGCCTGCGGAGTCAGAGCCGCAACGCTGTCAATCACAATCACGTCCACTGCGTTCGAGCGCACCAAAGCTTCCACGATATCAAGCGCCTGCTCGCCGTTGTCAGGCTGGGATATCAAAAGATCATCCATTTTGACGCCGATTTTTTTGGCGTAAGCCGGATCAAGCGCGTGTTCGGCGTCAATGAAAGCGGCCGTTCCCGTTTTTTGGGCGTTGGCGACAATATGAAGCGCGAGCGTCGTCTTACCCGATGCTTCCGGCCCGTAAATTTCAATGACGCGCCCGCGCGGAACTCCGCCGATTCCAAGCGCGATATCAAGCGAGGGAGAGCCGGTGAGAATGGCAGCGATGTCAACTTTTTTCACTTCCCCCAGCTTCATAATCGAACCCTCGCCGAAGCGGTCTTTTATCTCCTTCACAGTTTCTTCCAATATCGTTTCTTTATTCTCCTTATCTTTTGTCATAAAGTTTGGTCATTATTAATTTTCAATTATCAATTTACAATTTACAATGAATTTTCAATGACTAAATTTTCAACGTTTGGAAATTGATAAATTGATCATTGATTGAAAATTGTGAATTGAAAATTGAAAATTTCTAATCGTTAGGCGTAAACACAATATCTCTCACTATCCCCGGCGTGTCGGCCAAAATCTTCTCCGCCTTGCCGTTCACCCGAATAAAAGCCTGATTGGCTTTTCCGCTGGTGAGGCAAAGTTCACTGCCAGCTTTGAATTCCTGAATCGCGCCAGGAAGCATCGTTCCGGAATAAACCAAGTTGCCGTCCGATTCAACCGAAAGCCAGGTCGGAAGAGAGTCGATTCTTACCGCGACTTTAACCCCGCTCTCTCTCTTTGAATTTTGCTCTCCGCTCACCTCGCCGCCGCTCCCGCTCTCGTTTTTCCCGCTCACGGCCATTTCCGGATTTTGATAATCCGATTTTACGTTGATAATTTGAGTAGCCGTTTTTCCAAAACGATTGACGGAGTTTATGGTTATCGTATTGAGTCCTCTCCGTAGAAAAATGTCTTCCTTGAACTCGCCGCTGTCGCTTACCACCACCGGCTGATCATTGATAGTCAGCTTTGCATCCTCATCGGTGAATCCGACAAGTGTTATTAAATTTCCTTCAACGCTGGCTTCGTTGCTTCCCGGTTGAGTGAGAACCAGCCGCGGGACCGCCGCGAAACGGCCAATTTCCTTGTAAAGATAGAAAAATCCTCCCAGCACAACAAGGGCGATAACTGCCGCCGTAATGATCTTGGGAGTGACGACAAAACGGGGAACATATTTTGCCTTCGGGGGAGCGGCCGGCTTCCCGCCTCCATTCAAATTCATTTTTATATCCCGCTCCCGCGCGTAAAGACTGATGAGTTTTTTTGATTCAACTCCCAGAAATTCCGCATAACTGCGCAAAAACCCCCTGACATAGACATCCGGGGGAAGTGATTCATACTTTCCCTCTTCAATCATTTCAAGATACTTCACCGGAATTCTTGTTTCCCGCGAAACTTCGTGAAGAGTAATCCTTCCGTCACTGCGAAACTTTTTGAGCTGCTCGCCGAGGGTATAGGAGCCGACTTTTTTTCGAATGAAACCGCGAAACATAATAAATGAAAACTCAAAACTCAAAACTCAAAACTACAACCGGAAACTAAAAGTTTAATAACGAATATCCAGCAAGATTGCATTTAGAAATTATTCTTAATTCCCAATTCTTAATTCTTAATTTTTCTTTATTATTTCTTTCTCACGCTCCGGAACGGTTTTTTGTCCGTTTTTTGGTCTATGAAGCGGCCGGTTTCGGTTTTTCTTTTTGTCCAGCGTTTGTTTCTGGGATTCCAAACCTGATCGCGCTTTCTCACTGAACCGGTCCGGGTGACATTTTATGACCTCTAACAAATAAACCATACCAAAAAACAAGGCTTTTATCAAGGCTGACTATGGATTGTCATTCTTTCCCGACCAGCCTATTTTTTCGGATTTGTTCGAGCGTAGTGGATTATAAGGAAGATGTTGAGGAGAGGCCAGATGAAAAGGGAAAAGTATTTTAGCCAAAGTATATGATAAACACGAAACATCCCTGACCCGATATTAAGTAAAAAAGAAATATTTCCCAATATTGAAAATGTTACTACTGCTAAAAATTTTCTCCTAGCTGCAACCAACACAATTAAAGACACAACTAATGATACTGACAGCAAGAATAAAGTGATCTTTAGATCGACGCTGGAACTTCCCCAGAAAAGACTTTCCATTTTATTTTTTGACATCTTCCGCAAATTTTAATTTTGCGAGAGTTGCTTTAATTAATTCTTAGAAACTTCTTACATAATTCAGATCTTCGATGAGGAACTCCGCTGCTTTCGGGTCTATCCATTGTGGAGATTTGCAGTTAATTCGACGGATAATCCGATCGATATCTGCGTTGATTATTTTTTCAAGTGCTACGATAGCTGCTTGCTTCGGTTTTGGTTTCAGTTTTGAGTTTTGGATTTTTTCAAGAAGATTGAAAAGATTTTCGAGATGTCGGAGTTTGAT
>Ga0210018_1000015_pt1 | contig 62649 bp, 68 predicted proteins | sample CryGeyCG2014_010_2_FD_183967 | JGI IMG/M metagenome (GOLD analysis project Ga0210018, IMG submission 183967) | Groundwater microbial communities from aquifer - Crystal Geyser CG09_land_8/20/14_0.10 (SPAdes) (version 2) | ecosystem: Environmental > Aquatic > Deep subsurface > Groundwater | place...
CATGCCTATACACAAAATAGATTATCAAGCATACAGGGAAATTTAACAGAAGTAAGAACATTAATAACACAAATTAATATAACTACTGCTGAAATTAATTCAACTGTTTCAACAATCTTATTAGAAGTTGATGATTTAGAGGAATTGCACCAATGCTCTATAGTTCCTAACTCAACTATTTGTGATCTACTAAATTTGATAAAAATTGATACGCAGAACATATATACTCTTGCTGTTGAAATTAATCAAACAACACACACAACTTATTCTTATTTGACAGATACTATTTATCCAAAACTTGCAATAATAGAGAACAATACAAACAACTTGTTAAGCAATCATACAGAGATATGGAATAAGCTTCTTGAGATAGAAGGAAATATTATAGATATTTCCACTGATACTAATAACTTGATTAGTATGACCAACTGCTCCGGAACATCTTGGTATTCAGATGCATTAAGTTTGTGTTATATGCTCAATGATACAAAAACAAGATTAATCGAAATAAACACCACAACACAAACAACACTAAACAGCATTGTCAATAAAATAATGCCACAATTGACAACAATAAATACAACAGTTAATATAATATCAGATTACACAGATAATTTAGAAGATGGACTTAATTGTATTTCTCCCACTGCATCTGATATTTGTTACAGGTTAAATTTAATTGAAGGTTATACAATAAACCTAGAAACAAATATATCAACTTTAATGAATGATTTAGAATCCCATGATTCAACAGTTTATGACCAATTAAATAACATTATAACAATAATAAATACAATAGACATTAACACAAATAGCTTGGGAGAAGGACAAGACAACATTCTGAATAGTTTATCACAACTTCAGGATAATATTACTATGATTTTAAATGATTTGGGAGTTCCTCCTGGTTCTACCTTGTGGGGAAAACTCACAACCCTAGAATCTCTTGCTACTCAGATTAATTCAACTGTAAATATAATAAATGACAATACAGATGAAATTGAAATATTAAACAGGGATATTATAAGATTAGTTGATTGTACAAATTCAAGTACGGGCACAGTCTGTAATAAAATGAATAGTCTTTCTAATAGTATTAGTAATTTACAAACAATAATGGAACAAAATCATTCAACAATATATACCAAATTAATTGATACTTTCAATAATGTAACAAATACTTATAATAGAGTAAATGATGCTATTGGTTACTTGGATTGCACAACTCAACCAACTGATTCTGTATGCTGGAGATTAATTGATATTAAGGATAGGGTTAATGAAATAAATATAACAACATGGAATATATTAAACAATATAACTTTAATAATTATTCCTAAATTAAATACAATTGATGTTAATACAAATGAAATTAAAGGATATGTAGATACTTTAGAATCAAGTTTTGATTGCTCGTCATTTATTAATAATAGTATTTGTCATAGATTAAATTTAATTGAAGGTTATACTGATAATATTGAAAATGATATTTCTTCATTAACTAATCATATAACTAATTTAAATATATCAATAGAAAATATGTTTAGTGCTGTTAATGGTAATTTAACATTAATTTATAATGATACACAATTTATAAGAATCCAAAATTTTAGTGGCGGTTCAGGTGGAGGTTTAACAACTGCACAAAATACAACTTTATATGCTATTCAAACTTTAACACAGAATAATCAAAATTTATTATTATCTATTAATCAAACAGTTAATGAAATAAAAACAATTCAAGCAACAAGTTTAGTTACCGGAGCTCTAAAAGTTGAACATAGTACAGTTAGTGAATATAGGAGGGGGGAGGAAGGAAGTTCAGTTGTATTAGTTACATTAAATTCAGTTCCAGTTTCAGGAGTTGATGTCAAAGGAGATTATTATTATCCAAATCAAAGTTTATGGTTAGATGATGCTGTTTTTACTGAAATAGGAAGTACCGGTGTGTATTATTACAATTTTACAGTTCCAATTACAGACCCAGAAGGTGTATATAAAGTTAAAATTACGGCAGAGCAATCAACATCTGGTTCATCTGACTCCGATGATTTTGATGACGGTGATGCAGATGGTTGGGCAACAACTGGTGCAACATGGATAGTAACAGATGAAGGACCCCCTCAAAATTTTGTTTGGAAGAAAATAGATTGGGGAGGATTTATTTTTGGTTATTCAGATACCATTGGAGTTCAAACAGACTTTACTTATAATTCAAAGGTTAGAATAGATGGTTATTCAGGTTATGTTGGTGTAACATTTAGATATATTGATAGTGGTAATAATTATATATTCTATTTTAGACAAGGGGCAGGGAATTTAAGATTGATGAAGCATACAAATGGTGGAACTTCAACTTTAGCTGAAACACCTTATGGCTCTATGACTATTAATACAAACCAATGGTATAACTTTACAGTTGTAGTAGAAGGAGCTCATTTCCTACTTTATGTTGATGATTATTTATGGATTGATTATACGGATATTGGGGCTGTTCACGAATCTGGTAAAATTGGGGCATTTGCATATAATTCAATTGGCTCTTGGGATGATATAGATGTAACAGCTTCTGGAACTGTTGATTCTGCTTTTAGCCTAATTGATTTTAAGATAGATGATACTTTAATGAATAAAATAGATAATATTTCAACAGCTCCTGAATTTGCCATTACAAGTTTAGTGACAAGCTCCCCAAAATATCCTAATGAAGCTGTAAAAGTAGAAGCTACATTTGCAAATCAAAATGGAAGTGTTACACCAGATACAATTGATATGACTATCTTGAAACCTGATTACTCTACTGTTTGGCATAGTGCAGATAAAAATGATTTCAATGTTAATAATGGAATCTGGTATTGGGGAGAAATGGTTGAAGATACCCCGACAACCGGAACATATTATGTCAATATGGAAGCAACTTATAATGGATATACAAGTTCAAGAACAACTCAGTTTAGGATAGCTACGGGAGGACCTTACAGCATCACTTTGAATTGTCCTACATCAAGCAATATAGGTTCTAGTTTAGATTGTACTTTAATAATAGTTGATGAGGGTGAAGCAGAAACAGAAAGCATTTGTGATATTTGGGTTGATACAGATGGTGATTTAATAGAAGATACAACTGAACCTCAAAAACAAAAATCACAAAAAACACAACCCCAACAAAGTCTAAGTATTCCGGTTTCTATAAATGTTCCAAGTTCACATCCAACTGGAGATTATGTGGTAAGAACGAGCTGTGAATATGTAAATTCAGGACAGCCAAATTCAACTGCTTCAGATTTTATTACATTAAATTCTGCTGCATCGGATGGTGCTGGAGCTGGTGGTGGTGGTGGAGGAGGCGGTGGAGGAATTATAACCCCTCCGCCAATAACGGAGGAAACTACAGAAGGATTATTGTTTGATGTTAAAATAAATATATTAGATAAATACAAAACAATTGTTGCAGGAAATATATTAGCAACAGAGATAACTGTTTATAATGTTGGTGAAAAAGAGGAAAAAAGAGATACATTAATAACTTATTTTATTAAAGATTTAGAAGGAAAAATACTAATTTCTGAATCTGAAACAATAGCAGTTAATACAAAAACAAATTTTGTAAAAGAGTTTCATGTTCCAAAGAGTTTAGAACCTGGGGAGTATAATTTTGTTGTTGAAGTAAAATATAATTCTCAGATTGCAACAAGTAGTGCAAGATTTAACATAATTGAAGAATCTATTTCTAAAAAAGAGGAAGAAAAAATACCAATCATGACGGCTGTTCCTCCTTATTGGCCGTGGGTTTTATCGATTTTGTTTATTTTAGGAATCTTAACTTATTTTGGAATAAAGAAAAAAAATGTGATTAAAGAATTATTTAGAAAAGAGTACAAGGCTAAAGAAAAAGTTACTACATACAATATATTAAATGCAAAAAATATTATTATTGCTGTTTTAACTGTAATAGTTTTAGCTTCAATCTTATTTAATATTTCAATTAAAGAAATTCCTTCAAAAATAATTAATTTCTTTTCTGCTATTGAATTGCCTTCTCTTGGAGGGGGTATTAATTGGTGGTTTATATTAGGTGGTTTATTAGTTCTATTCTTAGCCGGAATATTTGTTGTTTTAATTTTAATTCTTAAAGAAATCAGAAAACTAGCTGCTGGAAAAATGTTAAAGCCAAAAAATAAATCTAGTAAAAATATATTGTTGATTATTGGAATTATTGTTTTAATTGTTTTATTCTTGCTTATGTTAATTTCAAATTCAAGCATTACTGGAAATGTAGTGGGAGTTGCAAATACAGGAAAATCAAATTGGCTACCTTTGGGATTTATTTTGATAATTGGGATTATTGGATTGCTAATTTATAATAGCAGAAAGAAAAATAAAGAAATTTTTCAGGAAGTTAAGAATATAGAAGAAAAGCCAATTGAAAAGAAAACTGAAATTAAATCCTTACATCAAGATATACAAAATTTACAATCTTCTATCTTTAAGGTTAAGCCAAGTGTAAGGGAAAGATTAGAAAAAATGCAGGGTTTAGATAAGCCAAATCCTGATAAGATAAGAACCAATGTTTACAAAATGTTAGAAGAAAATGGAATTAATATTGGCTCTCCCAAAGCATTTCAAAAATCACAAAAAACTGAGCAACCCAATCCAGAAATTCAGGCTAAAAAAATTACTGCAGTGAATAAACAAGATATGCTTGCTCAATTAAAAGGAGTGTATGAATAATGGGAAAAATCATCGGAATAATCTCAATTAAAGGAGGGGTTGGAAAAACATCTGTAGTTTCTGCATTAGGTGCTGCAATAGCTAATGAATTTGATAAAAAAGTATTATTAATAGACGCCAATTTTTCTTCTCCAAACTTGGCTTTACATTTAGGCTTGGTTAATCCTGAGATTACCTTACATCATATTTTAAACAATAGAGCTGATGCTAATGAAGCTATTTACGAAACAGAGCATGGTTTTCATATTATGCCAGGAGCTTTGGTTTACAAAAAAATAAATCCCATCAAATTAAAAGACAAAATAAAGCATTTAAGAGATTACTATGATATTATTTTAATTGACTCTTCTCCAACTTTAAATGAAGAAATTTTAGCAACAATGCTAGCTTCTGATGAATTATTTGTTGTTACAACACCAGATCATGTTACTCTAAGCACAACTTTAAGAGCTGTTAAATTAGCCAAACAAAGAAAAACCCCAATAAAAGGTTTAATTCTTAATAAAGTTCATAATAAGAATTTTGAGTTAAGTCTAGAAGAAATAGAAGAAGCTGCGGACTGTAATGTTTTAGCTGTTCTACCTTATGAATTAAATATTCTAAAGGCATTATCAAAAAATACACCAAGCACTTTGCATAAACAATCTGAATCAACATTTGAATATATAAAATTAGCTGGTGCTTTGATTGGAGAAGACTACAAAGATCCCAGGTTTAAATTCAAACTTAAAAGATTATTTGGGAAAATTCCAAAACAAGAGATTAACAGAACTATTTTTAGAGATGAAAGAAAGTGAATAATTTATTATTAGCTGGAGATTATTTAGATTTATTGGTGGTTTAACAAGGGCTTTTGTTGGTATTCTAAAGCACAGATTGCCTAAGAAAAAAGGCAAATTTGATTGAAGGGAGTTATAAGATAAGAAGAAAGCAGAAAATAGCAATTTAGAGCCGAAATTCTTAAATAGATTGAACCCTAAAATCTAGTTGACGGTGTCATCAACTTTCGGAACTACTGTCTTGAGAATAGATTTAAATATTATTGGAAATAATAATCGAGATGACAATTAGAATATGTAGACAAAATTTCAATGATGCTGGAGTGAAAGTTGATATTGATAGAGGTATTGTTGATGGTCCTATCACTTTAACAAAAGCTGTTGGAAAAGGTACAGGTAGCAGATTTTATAGTATGTTTGCAAAGATAGAGTGGGGTGGTGGGTGGTTTTTATTATTCAAAGAACCGGAGATAAGAGGAGATTACAGAATAAGAGAATTTAGAGATGTGGAGGTCAGAGTGTGGGCTTCAAAACTATGGGGTGAAAAATTCGGATTAGATTGTTTTTATTGGCATAAAAAAGAATTGGGTGGTAAGGAACTTCCTTTTTATCAAAAGATTGAAGAAGCAATTAGAAGAGAAGGTCCTTTTAATATTTCAGTAGAGTCTTTGGTTAAAAATTTAGAAGTAGAAAATAAATTAAAAGAAATAGTTTTTCCTAGAGTTGAGATTATAGATTTTGATTTTTTATACATGACAAAATCTAGATTCACACCGAAAAGTAAGTGGGTTGGAATAGAATATGTTGGAATTGCAAAATCAGTTTTAACATCAGAATATATTGGTGATGGAAATTAATTTTCTCTTAGATAACCCCAATTATGCAACTTATCACTGTCTTCATACCATCTGTCTCCGATATCATCCCTGTAATACATATGCGGAATGTTAATGTTTTTAATTCTATTATAAACTTGAGCCTGGGCTTGTTTCATTGTCTGTCCTGTTCCACAGACAATCAAGACAACACCAGATGTTCCTGTAACAACCCACTCATCATTAACTATTTTTACATCTTCAATATGAATCCCTTCCATGTTGTTGTTGCTGTTTATTGGTTTTTTGAAATAAATAACAGAATCTTTGGATTTTACCTTGAAAGTTTCTTTATCGTTAAATGGAAACGGGGGGACTACTAATCTCAGACCAACCTGGAATCCGCTTTTTGTTTTTAATTTTGGAGCTTCACCTTTTGCTAATTCATACAAAAATTCACCCAAAGGATTAATCATACCATCCATTTGTATGCATATTGTCGGATAACCAAATCTGCATGTAAATTCCAAGGGATAAATACCATTATTGTTTACAATACAGTTAATATCTATATATCCGACATAACCTTCCTCGACCAATTTAGGCTCCATCTTTTTTAATGTTGCGTTAAACAATTTGTTTGGCCCAGACCAGAACATAGAAGTTCCCATCTCCCCTGTTGATGGTCCTAAATTTCCGGGAAACAATTTTTTATGTTCAAAATTTACATTAATAGGATAAATGAATTCTTTTCCGTTGAAAAAAGCTCCGACAGCAACTTCAACACCGACAACTCTTTTTTGCAATTGAAAAGAAAGAATTTTTTTTGACCATGCTTTTTTGTAATCATTCAAAACCTGAATAACATCTTTTCCATCATCTTCCTCCCCTATAAACAACAAGCCTTTAATATTCCCTACTTCACCGCTTGGTTTTATTACATATTTTCCGGGATTTGTCTTGACAAATTCCATAGCATCATCAAAAGAATTGAAATTTTGATAAGGTAGAATGTGAACCCCTACTTTTTTTAACTCTTCCTGGCCAAAAGCCCTGTCATCTTCTAATCTGTCTGTATATGGGGTTCCACCGATAACAAATTTTCCCTGGTCTCTTAATTTTTTTGATTTTTTTCCCTGACCAAGAACATCGTCAAAAATTATTATATCTGCCCAGTCCACTTCCTTTTCCCAATCATCAATCTTGTCAACAAAGCCATCAGAAACATCTTTTTCCTCGGCATTTTCTATAAAATATTTTACATTATGCCCCTCTTTTTTTAACTGCCATGCAACATCTCCGATGAGAGCATCAAGAGATACGAAAAGAAAATTTTTTGGATCCATATTTTTTGATGTTAAATATTAGAATCAAATATTTTTATATCTTTCTGTTTTGATTTTATTTTTTATTAAGGAAAATTTTTTATCATGTTCCCTTTTTAAAAAATTTATAAAAAATTATAGAGAAAAGAGTATTTATACTTTTCTGATTTTTATAAAGTAGTTATTTTTTTATTTTGTATCTTTTTTAATGAGTTTACCAATTACTTTTTTTATGTCTAGAGGATTTCATATGATAGTCAGCGATGCAACTATGTTCATTTTTATTTATGCCAGTTGTATGGCGGTATTTTATCTTCTTTATAGTGTAATGTGGAAAGACTGGGACGGAAATTCAAAAAAGATTTATATTTTCCATGGAATCGCTGTGCTAATGGCTTTCCTGATTGTGCTCCTGAATAATATATACCTTTCACTTTTAATTCAATTGTTATTATTTGCTTCGTTGGCCATTATAACCCTTGTTTCCTACATAAAATCAAAGAATAAAAAAAGAAAGCACAACCTTTATGTGATATATCTATTGTTATTCCTATTTTTAGTTATGAATGTAATTGGAATTCTTATACCGAATTTTTTCCAGACTTTCCATATAATTGTGTATTTAGCGTCCATAAGCATATTCCTGATTATTTTGTACAAGGTTCTTAGAAAAACAGGTTCTGATTAAGATGGTAAAAAGAAATAAATTAGAGATAATAAAAGATATTCTTATTATAATCAAAGAGAATAATACAATAAGACCAACTCCCTTATTAAGAAAAGCTAATATCTCATCTGACAGGTCAGTTGAATATTTTAACGAATTAATCAAAAAAAGATTTATAGAAGAGAAAATTGATAAGGACGGCAATAAATTTATTTCCTTGCGTGAAAAGGGGCTCAAATTCTTGGAAAAATATAAAACAATAATTGAGTTTATTGATGAATTTGAATTATAAATCAGTTATTTCTTCCGCATAGTTCATGGAAGTTGTGTCCATAATCTTTATTATCTGTTATTGTTTCCATAATTGATGGGAATATTTGATATTTTCAGAAAAAAGAAGGAAGAGCCTGTTGAAAAGATAACGTTTGATAAACTTGATTATTTTGTTGATAAGGAAACAAAGAGCCTTAATGAAAAATCTGAAAGTTTTATGGAAGAAATAAAAAAAGATGCTGGGCAGTTTTCTCTGAAGATAAAACAAAAAATACCCTCATTAAGACTGATAAACCTTGAAAACAGAAAAGAGCAGGAAAAGTTAAAAGCAGTTGTAATTGAAAATCTGCTTTTGTATGTGGGGCATTTGGAAAAACTCTTGGAGGAACTTAAGAAGATAGAAGACAAAGGCACTGAGGACTACATCAACGACTTACAGCTTGTATTCAATGATTTTAACAAAAAATCAAGAATAAGTTTTTGCAGAGCAACAATTTTGATAGGAAAAGAGATTGAAAAAGTCCGTGACATTATGAAAAATTTTATGAAAGTTCTTGATTATAAAATAAAATCAAGAGATATTTATGGGACTTTCAAAAAAGAAAAATTGATTGACAATCTCAGACTGGAGCTGAAAAAGCTTGAAGAGGCAAAAAACATCCAGAAACAAATAGAGGATTCTGTAAAAAACAGCCAAAATAAAATTTCAGCGCTTGAGCTTGAGAAACAATCTGCTGAAACAGACTATGAAAATTATGAAAAAAGCAATGTGCATGCAGAATTTCTCAATGAGCAGGAAAAAATAAAAAATGAAAATAATATTCTCGCTGAAGATATTTCAAGGTTGAAGCAGGAGCTTAATCTTAAACTCCTCTCCAAATATTTTCATAATGACAAGAAAAAGAATGAGTTATTACATAATTATTCTGAAAATTTTATAAATTCAATTAAGGATGACAACAACCTTAAAATAATCAGTATAGCAAAAGAGGCGAAGCAGAGTATTGATGAGCAGAAGATAAAAGAGCTGAGAGATAAAATCATGAATCAGAAAATGCTGGTTAAAGACAAGAAACTTGGGGAGTTTGAAAACAGAATAAATATTCTTGAGCAGGAAATTAACGAAGAGAAAAGAAATATTGAGGACGAAAACCATAAAAAACAAAAGTTTGAGAAGAAAGAGGAAGAAATTTTAATACACGTCAGGGAAGATGCAACAAAAATCTTTGGCAGAAGTGCTGTTGAATTTTAGAACGCCCGCACCGGGATTCGAACCCGGTTCGCAGCCGTGACAGGGCTGAATGTTAACCGTTGCACCATGCGAGCGTAAACATATGTAAGAAAAAATTTGGATTTAAAAAACTTTGCCCCTTTAATTTTTATCTTATCAATTTCGTTATATCGCTAAAAGCAAATGACTTAATATTCGGGCTTCCTGCACCGTCATATCTTGGATCGAAACTGGAAGTAAAAAGATTAACTTTGGTGTAATAGAAATCATCGAAATCGCCAATAAGTTGATATCTCCCGCTGTTAATTGTTAATTGCGGTTCACTGAAAGTTAAAGAGTCCACTAAAGATAAATCAGTTTTGGTAAGATGGTCATAACTTTTAACATAACCGCTGTCATCATACAAACAAGCGTTTGAAAGAATAAAATAATTTCTTACCTCCTTTCTTTTTTCACCATTCTCTATATAATGAAAAACAAATGTAGGATTAAATAAATTTTTTAGTGTATCACCTTCATTTGTTATGACTGTCCATCCTGAAAGAGTTGTAGAAAACAAACCCAGAACAAATAATAATCTTGAATATTTCATTCTTATCAGAGTGTAAATATCTTTAAAAACTTTGCTCTTAAGAATTAAAATTAATTTTCAACCCATTCAACGTTTTTGAATTTGTATTTTGTAGCTATCAAAATTAAATCTATAAGCCACCAAATACCAAATCCTCCGAGAGTTATCAGCTTTAAAATTCCTGTCCCGACTTTTCCCATTATAAATCTGTCAACACCTATCCAACCAAAAAAGATTGACATCAACAAAGCTATAAGCCAATTAACTTCCCTAACATTCCTTTTTTCCTCTTTTGTTTTTTTCTTTGCCATTTTTATAAAATCCCTCCACCCGGATTTCCAGAGACGGTTTCAAGTTATTGAAACCGAGCACAATCGGACCGGGGACCTCACGGGTTCTGTTACGAACACACGCCGATTTAACATGCAAAACAGCACGTAGCTACAGCCATGCGCTCTAACCGCTGAGCTATGGAGGGATAAGTTATAAAGAAAAACTATGTTTAAAAAATTATCTGAGAGAATTAATCCTCATTGTTTTCTTTCTGTATCTCTTCTTTATGTTCATAATAAAGAGAATTTGAAGTTTCTGTTTTTATGGCATCCTCGTGGGTCTTGAAAGTCAGTGTTGCCTGCGGTATCTTGAATTTTCCGACTATCTCTACTTTAGCATAAATTATGTATGATATCTCTCTTTCTTCCCTTGGAGACATTGTTCCTAATTCCCAAATCAGTAATCTATCTGAAACTTTTGTTGGATGTATTGAACCGTATTTCTCATAAATTTTTGCCATATGTGGCAATCTGTCCCTTAAAACTACGTTGCTTAATTCTCTACCTGTCCTATTTTTAATATGTAAATTTACTTTCAAAGCAAATTCGTCAACTTTCTTTTCTGTTGTTTCAACTTTTTTTACTGATTTTGCTATTATTGTTTTTTTCTTGGATAAATAAACTATAACTACCAAAGATATTATCAAAATTACAATTACTAATATAGGCAAGAGATAAGATGTTGTTATTTCTGTCTCAAATGTCTGACCTGGCTGTAAATTTCTCTCCCAAACCAAATAAGCATTCAAACCTTTCCATTGGACATAATCTGGTTTGTTTGTTGTGAATGTGACTAATTTAGATATCAAAAATCTTTTTTCTTCAATCTTGACCGGGGTTTGGACATTTCCAGAATTTAATCTTTTTATGTGTTTCTTTACTCCTAAAATCAAATTTTTTGTTGTATCCAGATTTTCTATATTTGATTTTGGCTCAACTATTGCTTCAACTTCTGTTTTGTATACGTCTTTTCCCTCGTTAAAAGTTAATGTCAATTCAATAAGATAAGTTCCACCTTCAACAACTTTTAATATATCTTTTGTCAAAGGAATATTGACTGTTTTTTCTTCTTGCCCGTGAACTTCCAATTCACCGCTTGATTTTACAATTGAAGAATCAATGTCATATTTGAACTTTCCAAAATCTGTGTTATAAGTATTTTTGAAATTAATAATCATTTCTGTGGAATCCAATGTTATTTTATCCGGAACAGATATTTTCATAATCTGCCTTAAAGGCATTATTTTTAATTCAAAAGTATCCTGAATTGAACCTGCTTTTTGTCCTTTAATATAATAACTGTAATATCTTGTTCCTGACTGCCTGTTCTTTGGAACAACATTAACTATAAATTGTTTAGAAGCACCGGAGTCTAAAAGCCATGGACCGGAAGGGTATAATTCCATATCAATCAAGGTAAAAATCTCAATATTATCTGTCTGGAGATAATTATTTTTAATAGTCATATCAAATTGAGCCTTGATTGGAACTTCTGCAGGTATAACATCGCTAATAGGGGTTTTTTCTACGTCAAAAAGCTCTGCTCTTGCAGAACTAAAAGCTAAAATAAAAATAAACGTTACAATCAAAAAAAACATTAATTCTTTTTTCATAATCAATATTAAAAAACACTATTATTTAAATATTTCTTTTGCTATCTGGAGATAATTTTAGCTATATTTCCAGTCAAATCTATCAGCAAAGATGGCTTTTTGTTCAATTTTCCGTCATCAATTATGATTAATTTTTTGAATTTTGGGGGCAAATTGCTTATTTCAGTTATCGGTTCCTGTCCAGTGATATTAACGCTGGTTGTCACAAAAGGTTTTTTTGATTTTTGTATTGTTTTTATGAATTCGTGGTCGGGAATTCTTACCCCGATTGTTGAAGAATGTTTGTTTACCTGCTCTGATACAGCTTTTTTTTTAAGTTCAAAAATGAAAGTAAATGGTCCCGGAAGCTTTTCTATATAACTTTTGAATTTTTTACTTACTTTGCAATTTTTGAGAATCCATTTTTTGTCCGGAACTATAACACTGAACGGTTTATCATCCCTTTTTTTTAATTTTCTTATTTTTGAGACTGAAGCATCATTAGTTGCATCACAACCAATACCATAAATTGTGTCCGTAGGATATATAAATATAGAACCTTCTCTTATTTTTTTTATTATTTCCTTCTCGTTTTCCAGAGCTTCCTTTAGTTTTATTATCATTCAGAAAAAAATAAACTAAACTTTATAAATACTTTTAAACTAAATATAATATTAAAATGTTCGACAAATTAAAGGATAAATTAAAGAAGTTTTTTACAAAAACAGAAGAAAAAGTAGATGAAATCATAGAAGAAAAACAGGAAGAGATTAAGGAAAAGTTTAAAGAAGAAAAGATTGACAAACGAGAGGGGAAGAAAAGATTGAAGGAAGAAAAAAAGAAGGAAAGGCGAGACGAAAAAGAAGAAGTCGTAGATGAGGGAGGGAAAGAAAAAAAAGGTTTTTTTGAAAAGCTTGTTTCTGTAAAATTGGACAATGATGATTTTGATGAAATTTTTGAAGAATTGGAAGTTATTTTATTGCAGAATAATATCGCTGTTAAAGTTATTGACGCTATAAGGGAAAATATGAAAAAAGATTTGGTTGGAATATCGATGAAAAGAAAGGAATTTAATAATAAAGTAAAAGAAAGTTTGAAGGAAGCTATGAAAAATTTATTGATGGAACCTTTTGATTTGATAGCACAAATTAAAAAAGAGATTAAAGAAAAGAAACCATACGTAATTGTTTTCTTTGGTATTAATGGCTCTGGAAAAACAACGACAATAGCAAAGATAGCAGATTTGCTCAAAAAAAATGATTTAAGCTGTATTATTTCCGCTTCTGATACATTCAGGGCTGCGGCAATACAGCAATTAGAACAGCACGGAGAGAATCTTGGTATTAAAGTTATAAAACATGATTATGGCGGTGATCCTGCAGCAGTTGCTTATGATGCTATAGAACATGCAAAAGCAAAAGAAATTGATGTTGTGCTTGTCGATACAGCTGGAAGAATGCATTCAAATGAAAATCTTATCAAAGAGATGGAAAAAATAATCAGAGTTAACAAGCCAGATTTGAAATTATTTGTTGCTGAGAGCATTACTGGAAATGATGCTGTGAACCAAGCTCAGATTTTCAATGATAAAGTTGGAATCGATGGTTCAGTTCTGACAAAAGCTGATGTCGACGAAAAAGGCGGAACTGCAGTAAGCATAATTTATGTCACAAAAAAACCAATTTTGTTTTTAGGTGTTGGACAAAAATATTCTGATTTGGAAAAATTCGATCCCAAAAAAGTTATAAAGGGATTGGGGTTGGAATAATTCTTAATTATGCGGGAGACAGGACTTTCGTACCTTTTCCCCATCCACGCTTTTTCGTTAACGTTTTTCTGGAAAAAGGTTATTCGAACCTGCGTAGGCACTAAGCCACGAGGGCCTAAACCTCGTCCGTTTGACCGCTCCGGCACTCCCGCATTTATGCTTAAATTAGGAGTAAGTGAATCTCGTAGAGATTTTAACGAACCCCTGCATATTTTATGAAAGAAAAAGGAATTTTTAAAGGTTAGGATTTAACAAAAACCAAATCGCATTTATTGTTTTTACAAAACGGGGTTGCTTTTTCATTTACTGAATCTTGAGAACATCTTCCTTCAATACATTTATCTTCATTGTATGGAACAAATTCCCAGACAAAAGCATATTTGGAACTTATTGCTGTCCTGCATCCAGAATCACAACTTACTCCGTAAATCGGAGGATATGTTCCAGTTGGATCACAAATTCCATGAGTTACGAGTTCACAATCAGAATTTTTTTGACATTCTTTTAAATTATAAATTGAATCAATAAAATCACTTCTTAAAAAATTAAAAAGAAATTCAACATCATTAAATCTGTAATAAAAAGAACCTTTAACTTTTATATAATTAGTCATTTTATTTGAACCTGACTTGAAGCAAACAAAATACCCGATTTCTTTATAATCATTAAAATAACAATCTCTTCCTTCAGAACTAAAAGAATCTATTGGGTTGAGATTTTTAAGTTCTTTTTGTAATTTTTCCAATTCGGATTTTTCTATTATCCTTATTTCATTAGATGTTTTATCTCCTCCTGATGAAGATATGCTTGAAAACTCGTTTATAGTATATTCTGCTATTTCCAAATTTTTCAATTTATCTTGAAATTCTTTTTGAATTTCTGTAGAACATCCGCTTATTAATAATAAAACTGCTAAAAGTAAAATTATAAACACTACCTTTTTCATAGGATAAGATGTGATTCTCCATTTAAAAATTTTGTTAAATTAAAAATAGATATCTCTAGCATAAACTCTAATAGAAGCCTGTATGATATACTTATTTAACAGTTGAAGGAGAGATGAATATTATCGTATCTCCTCTTATAAATGCTAGTCCCAAGTTTTTCTTTACTTCACCGTTGTCTAATTCTTTGGTGTTATCTAGCACAATATTAATATGTATATCAAAGGCTAAAAGAGTTCCACGAAGTTGGTTACCATTTTTTAAATAGACCAATATCTCTTTTCCTTTTGCTTGATTAAGCAAATCAAGTGGTCTCTCGATACCATTTACCATAGTAAGAACTAATTATCTGTCTTTTTAAATGTTTTGTTGGATTTGCCGAGGTATTTGAACCTAGGAATTTTTTTTCCATTAATCAAAACTTTTTCAGCAAAATTTTTTATGGATCTTATCCATATAGCATTTTTTCCAAATTTTTTAGAATTATACAATGCTTTGTAAACAATAAATTTTTCTAAAGTTTCACTATGGATTGCTGTTCCTAAAACTTCATAAAAATTCCCTTTAAAATGTCTGTAAATTCCTCTTTTAATTTTATCCATAATTTATCAATGCCGAGCATATATAAAAAGTTTTATAAAGCAACTTTTCTATCTTAATTTATAAATAAAATCATGTTGATTCAAAAGATTAAACAAGTTCTTTTGGGTTCGACGAGCCTTTTCTTTCTAAGAAAAGGATGGTCATGGCAAGAAAATATACCGGAGCAAAATTAAAGAAAGAAAAGAAGAAGAGAAAAGCTCAATTAAAAGGAAAACCGAGAGTTGTAAAACTCGGAAAAGAAAACAAAAAAGTTTTGAGAACACTTGGCGGTAATCCTAAAGAAGTTTTATTTGGTGCAGATAAAGCAAATGTTTTCGATCCAAAAACAAAAAAAACAAAATTAGTTGTTATTAAAAATGTAATTGAAGTTCCTTCAAACAGATTTCTAGCAAGAAGTAATGTCATTGTCAAAAGTGCTATAATCGATACAGAAATTGGAAAAGCGAGAGTAACAAACAGACCAAGCCAAGAAGGAAATATCCAGGCAGTTTTGATTGAATAATTAATTTTTCTTATTTCTTAAACAAGCTTTTACAAATCCTTCGAATAATGGTGAAGGTTTTAACAAAGTTGATTTGAATTCTGGATGTGCCTGAGTTGCAACAAAGAAAGGATGTTTTTCTTTTGGAAGTTCAATAAATTCCATAAGTTTGATATTATCCAATCTATGGTGATATCCTGAAAATATTAAACCATGTTTCTCTAAAGTTTCTGTATATTTTGGGTTTACCTCATATCTATGTCTATGTCTTTCCAAAATTGCAATATCATCTTTTTTCAGTTTTCCTAATCTAAATTTTTGTTCAGATTTTGCAATTGATTCTATTTCCGATTTATCTTTTTTTAATCTGCTTGAAGTTTTGTACAATTCATAAACTATAGAACCTTTTTTTAGTATTGCTGCATATTCCCCTAATCTCATGGTAGCTCCATAATTATTGTTTTTTAGAATTTCAATTTGTTCCGGCAGAACATCAATAACTGAATCTGGAATTTTTTTATTTATTTCTGTTGTGTGTGCTTTTAAATTACATATATTTCTCGAATATTCGACAACAGCCAACTGTAATCCGTAACATAAACCTAAGAATGGTATTTTATCTTTTCTTGCATATTCTATGGCTTTTATCTTCCCTTCAACTCCACTTGCACCAAAACCTCCGGGAATTAGTATTCCATCAAAATTGAAATTAAGAGATTTATTTTTTTCAAGTAACTTTGAATCAATCATTTCTATTTCAACACCTATATTAAATTTAGCGCTAGCATGTTTTAATGCTTCAATTATTGAAATATAAGAGTCAGCAATACTATATTTTCCTATATCAACATATTTTCCAACCATTGCAATTTTAATTTTATTTTTTGGTTTTTCAATATTGTTAACTGCTTTAATCCAAAATTTCCTTTCCGGTTTTTTTAATGGTTTTAGATTTAATTTTTCCAGGATTTTTTTTCCCAAGTCCTCTTTTTCAAAATTCAGGGGAACGCGATAAATTGTTTTTATATCCGGTGCTGAGATAACATTTTCAGTGGGTATGTTGGCGTAAACTTCTATTTTCTTTTTTCTTGGCTCATCTAATTCTTCTCTTCCACGGCAGATTATAAAATCCGGATAAATTCCATTTTGACTTAACAATCTTACTGATTGCTGTGTTGGCTTTGTTTTCATTTCTCCAACATTCTGTAATACTGGAAGGTAAGTAACTAAAACATAAGTTACACTATCCTTACCAAAAGTTTTTTCCAGAGATTTCATTGCAAATAAATAAGGTATATTTTCAAAATCTCCTATAGTTCCTCCGAGTTCTATAACAACAATGTCAGCATCTTCTTTATCGGCAACAAGATTAATTCTTCTGATTATTTCCTCGGGAACATGGGGAATAAATTGGACTGTTTTTCCCAGATATTCTCCCGCTCTTTCCTTTTTTATAATAGTTTTGTAGACTTTTCCTGTTGTTATATTATTGTCTTTTGAAATTTTTTTGTTGAGAAATCTTTCATAGTTTCCTAGGTCCTGGTCAATTTCACCGCCGTCATAAGTTACAAAAACTTCGCCGTGTTCTGTTGGTCGTAAAGTCCCTGCATCATAATTAATATAAGGATCTATTTTTACAGTTGAGATTTTAAAACCATAATCCTGCAATATTTTTCCAATAGAGGCGGTTGTTATCCCTTTTCCAACACCGGACATTACTCCTCCGGCAACTAAAATAAATTTCCTCTCTTTTTTCATTTCTTTTAATTAAAAAAGAACTGCTTAAAAAGCTTTATTGTAATGGAAAAGATATTATTTTAGAAAATTTAATTTATTTTATCAGTTTTTTTAGTGTGTCCATAACTGTTTTTCCGTCAGCTTTGCCTTTCAGTTCCTTCATAATCATGCCCATCAAAGCATTAAATGGAATATCTTTGTTTTCCTCAATTAATTTTTTGATTATTTTTTCTATTTCTTTATCATCAAACGTTTTGTATTCATCTAAATCAAGTTTCTCACCTTTTGATAATTTTTCAAATATTTCAACAACATGATTTTTTGATATCTCGCCTTTATCAAGCTTTTCAAAAACTTTTATGAAATCTTCTTCATTAATATCATATTTTATAAGATTTTCTGCGATAAATGCAGGTTTTACATTTTCCATTTTAAGTTTTTCAAGAATTTTTAAATTTCCGCTGTCAATCAAAGCCTTGGCCAAATCCTTGCTTAGAGAATATTTTTTACTAATTTCTTCCGGCTCGATAATTTTTGGAAGATTTTTATTTATTTTTTCAATCAAAGATTTGTCAATTTTTAACAATGGCAAATCTGTCTCAGGATACATTCTTGCTTTGCCCGGCATCGGTCTTAAGTATGAAGTTGTTCCATCTGCTTCAGCTTTCCTTACATGTGCTTCAACTTCCTTTTTCAAATTTAATTCATTTTTTTGTCTTTCAGCTTCGAAATTTATTGTTTTTACAATTAATGTTGGTTCCTGAACACCTTTTATTTCTACTCTCGGGTAATTTTCTATGTTAAAATTAACATCCTGCCTTATTGTTCCGATTCCTCTCTTAACATTGCAAAGCCTCAAGATTTTTCCTATGTAGAGAGCAACTTCTTTTGCCTGTTCTGGATTATTCATTGATGGAGAAGTTGCAATTTCAACCAAAGGAATTCCAAGCCTGTCAAGCCTGTAAACAGAAACATTATTTTCCTTTTTTATAATTCTCGCTGCATCTTCTTCCAGACAAATAGAATCAATTTTTACTTTTCCGTATTTGGTTTCAACAAAACCATCTTTCGCAATCAAAATTGTTCTTTGAAATCCGCTTACGTTTGAACCATCAATAACTGTTTTTCTCATAATTTGCGTAACTGGAAAAATTTTGCAATTTAGAAGCAATGCAATTTTCAAAACTTCATTCAAAGCATCCTGATTAATTTCCAGAGGAGGTTGTTCATCTAATTCCACAAGACAAGTTGTGTCATTATAACCTTCATAGACAAAATCCTTTTCCTTTGATGCTTCATAATTAACTGCCTTGTCAAACTCAGAAGTTTCGCCCCTTACTGCATACAATTTTCTTTTAATTTTAAAGTCAGGTTCATCTTTTCTTAATTCAGAAGGGCATCTGCAAAATAATTTTCCAGTATTTAACTGCTGATGTATTTCAAATCCAATTTTCATAACCATTTTAGTATAAGAATGTTTTTTCTTGCAATCTGTCATTAAATTCATGCTGATAATTATGAAGCATATATTGTTTAATCTTTTCTTTTTCATTTACATTTGCAAGAACATGCATTAATTTCACATAAGCAACTTCAGATAACATATCTTTTAGATAAATAACCCCTGCTTTTTCCAGTTCTCTAGCTACAGAATAAACGTTGCTGTTAACTTCTCCGTAGACACATTGTGTTGTGAAACAAACGGGAATTTTTTTTGTTAATTCTTTTAATTTCTCAAGAAAAGAATATTTTCCTCCAATATTAATCTGACCCAAACCTAATGATTCTACAACAACACCTTTATAATTTTTTGAGACAAAATCAAGAATTTTTGGATTTAAATTTGGGGTATATTTTAATAACAAAATTTTTTCCTCAATTTTGTCATTGAGTTTTGGCTCTTTTCCTGATTTTTTGTTGTAATCATCTTTCAGAAATTTTAGTTTTAAATCTTTGTTTATTAAAGTTACAGGTAAATCATTAATCGGTCTGAATGCATCTCTCCTCGTTGAATGCAGCTTTCTAACTTTTGTTCCATAAATTGCAAAGCAATTTTCATCGTCGGTTTTTTCATGTCCGACAACAAGAACTTCAGCAACATCTGTCAATGCCATAATGCAAGCTGATTTAAAATTAAAGAATGCATCTGATGATGCTCTGTCAACAGATCTTTGTGAATAAGTAAAAATAACTGGTTTGTTAACTTCCAGCATAAACGATATCATAGCTGAAGTGTAGTGTAAAGTGTCGGTTCCATGTGCCACAACAACACCCTGAATTTCCTTGTCTTTTAACATCTCATAAATTTCTTTAGCTAAAATTTTCCAGTGTTCTGCTGTTATGTTTGAACTGTCAATATTAAATGGAATTGAAATTTTTTTAATCTCAACAATTTCATTTAAACCGGGAATATTTTCTATTAACTCAGAAGGATTTTTTATCGGAGTTACAGCTCCGGTTTTGTAATCAACTTTGCTTGAAATTGTTCCCCCGGTCAAGATAACACCAATTCTACCTAAATTTTTCTTTGTTTCGGTTTTAACAACTGAAGTTGATCCAATATTTTGCTGATGTCCGACAACTTTCTTCTCTTTTATATCCTCTTTTTTAATTCCAATATTATAGCCGTCAGAACGTTTGATTAAAACAACATTTTTATCATGACTTTCTAAAATAATTCCTTCTTCAACAGAACCATCTTTAAGTTTAAACTCATAGATTTCAGTTGAATCTGACTCTTTTTTTGGCATTGATAAGAAAAGATTGAAGAATATTTAAAGTTTAAGGTTTATTGCTTCTGCAATTTCAACATTTCTTTTTCCTGTTTTCTTGTTTCTGCTGTTTTTTCATCTACGACTTCTTCTTTTTCTGTCTTGCCTTCCCTCATTTCCTGCATGCCTTCTTTTGCTTTCTGCATAAAGCTTTTCTTTGATTCTTTTTTCTTAAATGCCTCTGTTTTTCTTTTTTCTTCAAGGATCGCTTTTTTCGGCAATTCAAGAACTTCTATTTTTACAAAACCATCAGAATCTTTTGTTGTTTTAACTTTAATATGATGTGGAACATTTTTTATTCCGTGTTTCCAGATTTCCTCATTAACCCATTTGGAAACTTTTACTTTTTCCTCATCAGTTTTCATATGTCTTGCTATGAATTTTCTCAGCGCATAAACAGCTTTTTTGGCTCTTCTGTATCTTGGAACTTTCAACCACGCTTTCCTTAAAGGAACATTATAAACTCTTTCAAGAACAGTTTTAATTTCTTTTTTAGATTTTTTTTCGGTAGCTGATTTTTCCTTGACTTTTTCTTTTGCTTTTTCTGCTTTCTCAGTTAAGTTTTTAGTATCTTTTTTAATTTCACTTTCTAATTTTTCTTCCTTTCCCTTATTTTCTTTTTTTTCTTCTGCCATGTTAGTATCTAAATTTTCTTACTTTTCTGTGTCTTACTGTCTTGTTTATTTTTCCAGATGTTCTCGTTAATTCTCTTTTAGCATATTTTCCTTGTTTGATGTCTAATTTTGTCCTTCTCCATGAACGTTTAGTTGAGGTAAAAGCTGCTGGATGGGATTTTTTACCTTTCCCTTTTGCTTTCAAAACTACCCAAAAAGGAGCCCATCTGGTCTGGGTATTTGCCTTGCTTAATCTTGCTTTCAAATATGGTTTTTTGTGTCTTCCCATTTTAATTATTTTCTTTGATTAAACTTTCTTCTCGAGAAAGTTTATTGGCGACAGAATCAATAAATTCTTTGCCTTTTTTTGTTAATTTTCTTCCAAATTCCTTTTCTTTTACAAGAACAGTTAATCCTGATTTATCAAAACCCTGCAAAATTGTCCTGATTATTTTTCCTGAGGCTTTCACAAATTTTTCCGGTCTGTGCCCTCTGTCTTTTCTTGTCCCGTATTTTGTCCTTAATTTGCCTACTCCGACTTTACCCTTAATATAAATTTGCCTTAAAATTGAAGCTGCCCTGAAATACCACCATTCGGAATTGTCCGGAACTCTTTCTTTTCCGTGAGATGTCTTGACAAAATAAGCCCATTCAGGCATTTTTAATTCAGGAATTTTTTGTATTTCAGAGGCTAAAGCTACTACTAATTTATCTGATTCTACATCATAAACTACGCTTAACTTTACCATGAATAAAGATAGAGAAATATGCTTTTTAAAGGTTTCTTTGATTAAACTTTCTTTTTAAGAAAGTTTATTTTAAAGGTTTTTCTTGATATGAATAAGATATTTATACAAGGAGTTTTTAATCCTTTTATGTTAAAAGCAATTATATTTGATTTTGACGGAACTGTTGCTGATACAGAAGAAATATTGTTTAATGGAATTAAGAAAATTGCACAGATGTATGGACTTAAAGATATAAATTTAAATGATTTTAAAAATAAAAGTGCTAAACAGATCATCCAAAAAGACTATAAAATAAAATTTTATCAGCTTAGAAGATTCATGAAAGAAGTTGGCAAAGAGATAAATGATAGGATGCTTAAAGCCAGATTATTCAAAGGGATGAAAGAAGTTTGCGAGAAATTATCCAAGAAATATATTGTTGGATTTGTTACAAGCAACAAAGAAGAAAGAGTTAAACATATTCTGGAAAATGCCGGCATCAAGAAAATTGATTTTGTATTCTCGGAAAAATCCTGTCTCGGAAAAAACAAATCAATAAAAAAGGCAATTAAAAAATTTAGATTAAAAAAAGAAGAAGTAATTTATGTTGGGGATGAAGTCAGGGATATTGAAGCAGCAAGAAAAGCCGGGGTAAAAATAATTGCTGTAAGTTATGGTTTTAATACAAAAGAAATTTTAATCAAAAATAGACCGGATTTTTTAGCTGAAAAACCAGAAGATATTTTGAGGATTTTATGATTTTATGCTTCTTCTATGTTTTCTTATGGCAATCGTAAAACCCACAACTCTGATAACAATTTCTTTTTTCAGTTTTTGCTGGAGATAATTCTTTATTTTTTCCTTCATTTTTTCGAGTTCTTCTTTGTTTCTGCAGCATGACTTTAAAACAGAAATCTTTACCATTTCCCGAGTGTTAAATGAAAAAGCAAGCATCTCTAAAAATTTTTCATTTAAACCGTTTTTTCCCAACTGAAAAACCACCAGACCTTTATCAGACATTTTTAATTTCAAAACCTCCTGCAGGAATTATCTGCATTATTTTTTCTCTTGAAAGATTAATATTATTTTCCTCTAAAATCTTTTTTATTTTTTCAGCTGCTTTTTCCTTTTCAAGATTTCCCGGAGAAAGTTTCAAAAAAACTTTTTCGAGGCAATTTCTCGGCAAAGCCTTGACTTCATTGTTCTGCAAACCAATAAACAGTTCCAGATTTACAGTCAATATTTTTTCATGGTCTTTTACATGAAACGTTCCTTCTTTTACCCCCGGCAATTTAAAAACATTTTCAGCTTTAAAAACAGAAACTTTTGATTGCCTTCTCTTAGATTTCCATTGCTGTGAAAAACAGGCACAAATCTGGGCTGTTTCTTTTATATCCTCGGAAGAAGCTTTTTCCTGAATAATACAAAAAGGGCTTCCCGGACTTTCTGTATGCAAAACAATCTGTCCATTTTTCTTTGTTTTCATTAATTTTTCGTTGCTTTCTGAACTTTTTCCGAATAAAACCAAGTTTCCAGACGATGTATAAAATGAGCGGAATTTTGATTTTTGCATAAATACTTCAAGAATGCAAGCTTTTTATTTTTGATGGTTAAATTTAAATATAATTTTTTACTTGGCTTAGCATAAAGAAAGAGGTAATATGGCAAAAAAAGAAAAGAAAACTTCTCTTACAGAAATATCTGTAGAAGATTTGCCGGAGATAAAATTTACACCAGCACCGGCTTTAAAGAAGTTTGAGAACAAACAGCAGATAAATGTAAGATATGCTTTAATAGAACCTTTTGTTTCAGTCCATATTTACTGGAATCAGCAAATTGGAGAATTAGTTTATGAGATAGAAGAACCGTTACTTACAAAAGAAGAATATGAGGTTATGAAAAGACTCGAATCAAGCATTACTGAATTGTTAAATGTCAATATGCTGAAAGACAAGGAAGAAAAGGCAATTGTTGAATATCTGCATAAAACTGCAAAATTGTTGGTATCTGAACTGGGATTAAAGATAAATCTTGAAACTTACAGAAGAATTTTTTATTATTTGTGGAGAGATTTTATAGGCATGAATGAAATCGAGCCGTTGTTAAAAGATTTTTTTATTGAAGATATAGAATGCAATGGTTTTAACAGTCCTGTTTATATAGTTCACAGGGTTTACAGAAATTTAAGGACAAATTTAGTTTACAAAGATGTTAAATATCTGGCGAGTTTTGTAGAGAAATTGGCTCAGAGAGCTGGACGGTATATTTCCTACGCAACACCTATTTTAGACGGAACTTTGCCGGATGGTTCAAGGGTTAATGCCACCTACAGCACCGATGTTACATCAAAAGGACCGACATTTACAATAAGAAAATTCACAAGAGTTCCATGGACTCCGCCGCAATTACTTGCTTTCAATACTTTAAGCCCGGAGATGCTGGCTTATTTTTGGTTGTTGATACAATACAAATCAAATATTTTAATTACCGGAGGAACTGGTTCTGGAAAAACAACTTTCCTGAATGCCATCGCATTTTTTATACCTCCAGAAGCAAGGGTTGTTTCAATTGAAGACACAAGAGAGTTAAGTTTACCCAGAGAAAATTGGCTTCCTTCTGTTTCAAGAACTGGTGTAGGAACAGCTGGCGCAGGAGAAGTTGATTTATTTTCATTGTTAAGGGCATCGTTCAGGCAGAATCCAGATTATGTTATTGTTGGAGAAGTCAGAGGAAAAGAAGCATCTGTTCTTTTTCAGGGAATGGCCTCCGGACATCCATCACTAAGCACATTCCATGCAGATTCTGTTGATACTGTTATAAACAGACTGCAAACACCGCCAATAAACTTAAGTCCAACATTGATAAATATTTTAGATGCTGTTGTAGTTGCAACTCATGCTACAGTAAAAAACCAAGAAACAAGAAAAATAAGGGAGGTTGTTGAAATTTTAAATTTCACACCACAGGGAGGAGTAACAGTTAATATCCCATTCAAATGGAATCCGCAAAACGATGTTTTTTATTTTAAAATGCAGAGCAGAGTTTTTGAAAAAATAATGCAGAGATATGGTTTGTCCCAGCAGAAATTAATATCTGAATTTCAGGCAAGGACGAGGATAATGCAGGAATTGGCCAAAAGAAAGATTTTTGATTTTAATATTGTCCAGAGAATTGTTAATGATTATTACAAAAATCCGCAGTTAGTTTTGCAAAAATTGGGAATAATAAAATGAAACCAAAAAATTCAGAGAATTTTTGGTCTAGAAAATTTGATAATTTTCTTGGAACTGAAAGTTTTAATTTTGGAAGAAAGGACGAAGGAGTTTCGACAAAATGATAGATGAAAGAAATTTAATTGTTTTGTCAAATCTTCTCAACAGATTAATATTAGAAGCAAAAAAATTAGAGCAGATTATTCCAAAAAATAATTTTGGACATACAGAATACCAAAAAAAAATAATTTTGAATATAAATTCTGATGTTAAAAAAATTCTGAATAAAATAAAAGAGAAAGATTAAAATGATAGAAGAGTTGAAAAATAATCTTGAACAGCAATCGAAAATAATAAAGGAATTGCAAAAATTAGTAACTTATGTAAAAACAAATAAAGATGAGGAACAAAAGAAATTTTTTAATGAATCTGCCAACGGGCTAATTGACAAGTTGATAATTCTGAATAATTCTATTCCCTTGACATTGGAAAATTTAGGGAAGGAAAATTTTAATGTAAAAACAACAAAATTAAAGGGCGATGTAAAAACCTATACTAATGAAACTGCATCTGACAATTATAAATCTTCGATTGTCAACAGAGTTGTTACATCCTCAAAATCTTTAAGTTTAAGCGACAAGGATAAAAGCCAATTCAGGAAAGATTTGGGTTTGGAAGATGTAAACATAAAAAAATTTGGTTATGAGGAAAAAGAGAAAAAAATTAAAGACGAAGGAATATTTAAACAGCCCGGAAATTTTGTAAAAACGGCAAATAAGTTTTTTGGAAATATCGGAGAGAAAATAGCCAAATCGCCTTCCTCGGAAAATTTAAGGATTGGTTTGAGGAAAGCTAACTTGCCTTATTTGGTTTCAAGTTACGTTTCTTCAGTTTTGCTTATAGTGCTGATAGCTTTCATAGTAAGTTTAATTTTAGGAATTTTTTTCTCTGTGTTTAAAGTTTCTCTTGCTGGAGTTGAAAGTTTGATTCCTATACAATTAAGTCTTCTTCCTATAGAAAGTATTTTACCAAGATTGGGCTTAGCTTTTTTGATTAGTATTGTAATATCTGCATTATTCTTAATTATAGGTTTTACATATCCAAAATCAAGAGCCAAAGGAATTCAAAGAAGATTAAGCAATGAAATTGCTTTTGCAGTTATGCACATGGCTGCAATTTCTTCATCTGGAATAGAACCAACAAAAATTTTCACAATTATCTCGAATACAAAAGAATATCCCTTGTTTTCAAACGAAGCAAAAAAAATAACGCATCAAATTAATTTGTATGGTTACGATTTAGTTACTGCGTTAAAAAACGTTTCAAAAACAAGCCCGAGTGATGCTATGATTGAATTATTTAACGGGATTGCCACCACAATAAATTCTGGAGGAAGTTTAAACAGTTATCTGAATGAAAAAGCGCGGGATTTTTTAAATGATTATAAACTTTTAAGGCAGAAATATATCAGCACATCAGCAACATATGCGGATGTTTACACCGGTCTGTTGATTGCAGCACCATTAATATTTATGTTGATGCTGGTTTTGGTTAATGTTATAGGAGTTTCAATTGGCGGTTTGACAGCATCGACAATTGCAATTATAGGTATAAGCGCTATTGTTTTGCTAAATATCGGATTCATAATATTTTTACAGGTAAGCCAGCCAGATATTTAAAATGAAAATGAAAAATAAAAATTGGATTGGAGTATTGATTGGATTAGCATTAATCATAATAGATTTTTTTGTTTTTAGAAAAAGTAATTTATTTTTCTTTTTACTTGGTTTGGCGGTAGTAATAATTGTTCTTCCTTTTATCGCAAACTTTTTGATTGAAGCCGGAAGGGCAAAGGAAAAAGAGGAAAAGTTTCTTGAATTTGCAAGAAATCTGGTTGAAAGTGTAAATGCCGGAACTCCGATATCAAAAAGCATTATTAACGTTGCTGACAAGGATTATGGCTCCTTATCGCTGCATATCAAAAAATTAGCAAACCAGATTAATTTAGGTATACCAGTCAGAAAAGCTCTTGAAATTTTCGCCAGAGATACTAAAAACAAAGTAATAGCGCGTTCAGTTGATTTGATAGGGGAGGCGGAACAATCCGGCGGAGAAATAGGAACAATTATCGAAGCTGTAGCCAAATCTGTAAGGGAAATTGAGGACATAAAAAAAGAGAGAAAAAGCGGAATGTTTAATATGGTTGTCCAAGGTTATATAATATTTTTTATTTTTATCATAATAATGCTTGTTGTTCAGTATAAATTTATTCCATTGATGATGGAAACATTAAAGGGATTGTCTGGAAGCCAGATTTCAATGTTTTCAAAAGTTGCAACTGAATCCATATCCACAGATACATTAAATATTTTATTTTTAGTGTTGTTGATTGTCCAAGGTCTATTCACTGGTTTAGTAATTGGCAAATTAGCAGAAGGAAAAATAAAATCCGGGATAAAACATTCCTTGATTATGATTGCTTTGGCTTATTTAATCACAACCGGAATTAAGGCTTTATTGTGACTTTTAAGGAATAACTAACCGTAAGATTTAAAAAGAGTGCAAATTATATTTTATTATGGTGAGGACTAAGGGTTTAGTCATAACTGCACTGGCACTTTTTTCTATAGGGGGATTAATCTTTGCCAAAAATAATTCTGACAAGGAAAATATGGAAATCCAAGAGATTGAAACATCTGTGATGCCAGACTCAACTTTTAGATACCTAATAGAACCAATAGAGACAACACCCGAAGGAACTGTTTTTTTGAGAGTTCCAGAGCAATTCAAAAAAGAGGCGATAGAGGTAAGGGTAAAAAAGCACGACTTTATTAAATACGGTCCAGGTGAAGGAAATATTTACACATTAACACTGCCGGTTCTGGCTTCAAAAGGTTTTCCAGTGGACACTGTGATTCCGTTGCCGATTGGCCAGGCAGGTCCCTGCGATAGAAAAAATTTTTTCTCCATACAGAAAGATAACTTCATTAAGGAATATAGATGACATTATAGATTTTGAATCAAGAGATGTTCAGAAAATTTTATTGAATCAAGATTTAAAACTTTATACAACAGACCCTGCCGGCCTTTTATTAAAAATTTATTATGAACTTGGGGAAATGAGTCCCATGGACGGTTCATTCATAGCACCCCTTGTATTAGACTTATCTTTGCAGGAAACATTCAAAAATAGTCAACCTTCCGGTGCAACTTTTTCTAGAGATGATGCATCCCGTTTGTTGGAATATCCAAACAGTGCGGTCAGCGCAACAAATTACATAACAAGTATTGTTGCCGGAGACAGGACACTTTGCTCTTTTTCATGCACGCCGAAGCAAAAAAATAACATTCCGGACACTAATATAACCGTCAAAGTTGATTCTTCTGATTTTTACAGGAAAAAATTTGTTGCAGAAAGTTTGAAGACAGCAGAGCTTGAGAAACAGATTCATCAGCAACAGGCAGAAATTATCCCCGAGGTTTACGCTCCAAGAGATGTTGCCAGGCTTTATGTAAACACTGCAAATGACACAATACAGATGAAACCAAACTTTGAATGGAGCAATACTGATTTTTTGGGATTTTTTAATAAAAATTCAGAGGCTAAATCAATAAATTATAAAATTTTATTTTGCCTTGATGTAAGGGTTGATTCTTTGAGGTTTGATGCCGCTCAAAATAAGACGGTTCATAAGTATTACCCTGTAGCGAATTATACAATGGAAATAGTTAACAATAGTGACGATACTACAAAAGTGAAAACAGATGTTTGGGGAAGAGCTTATGTTTTTATTGATAATTTTAAAAATATAAAATCCATGAAATTCGGAAAGGGAAATGACATTGGTGATTACGCTTCTTTTGGAATAATAGAAAACAGAATAAACCAGGGAAAATACAAACTTCCTTGCCCTGGAATCTTTGACTTGATGCTTCAGCATCCATCTTACAGCTCTGCACCTATCCCCGAAGGTTATGCTCGGACCTGGATTTTTAAGTACAATAACACTGATGATGCTTATAAAATATATTGGAAGTGGAATCAAAATTTAGCTGAAGTTATACAGTTTTTTGACTGTGTTCCGGCCAGCTTAGAGAATTTTCCAAAAGGCGAGCTTGCCGAAATGATAAGAAAGAATAGTGCTTATTCGGTCGATTATAACGGAACAGCGATTCATTCTGACTCATTGAAATCTGGACAATATTATTTTGCTCCTTTTGTTGTTGAAATACCTGCAAGAAGATAATTATTTTCCGAATTTTTGCTTTGCGTAATATTTTTTTATGTTTTCCAAAGATTCTACATCGTCTAATCCCTTATCTTCCCTTAATCTTATAACTCTAGGAAAACGCAAAGCATAACCTGATTCGTAATTTGAAGATTTTTGAATTTCTTGGTACACAACCTCTACAATAATTTTTGGTTTTACTTTGATTTCTTTCCCTTTTTCTTCTGTGACTAATGGTTTCAATAATTTTGTTAATTGTTCAAAAGAAACACCTCCCCCTGATTTTTCCTTTACACCTGTTCCGACTTTTCCTATTTCCAGAAATTTATCTTCTGAACGGCATGACAAAGTAAAAGAAGACAACCAACCAAATCTTTTACCAGTTCCGTATTCAGCTCCGGTGATAACCAAATCAAATGAATTTGCTGATGGTTTTAATTTTAACATATAGCCAACCCTAGCACCCGGCTTGTATTCTGATTTCAGATTTTTTACCATTAAACCCTCCATGCCTATTTTTAATGCATCCTTGTAAAATTTCTCTGCTTCTTTTTCATCAGAAGTTACTAATTTTCTTGCTTTGACTAACTTCCATCTCTCGTCTTTTATTATTTTTGTCAGGAAATTTGATCTTTTCTCAAATGGTTCATTGATAAAAGTTTTTCCTTCATAATAAATAATATCAAAAACATTAACCTCAACTGGAAATTCTTTTTGTGTTTTCTCAATATCATATTTTCTTTTAATTCTTTGGCTTACTGTCTGGAATGGCAAAAAGATTTTTGTTTTTGGATTGAAACCTACAGCTTCGCTGTCTAAAATAAATTCCTTTCCTTTAACGTGTTTTTTTACAGCCTCAACAACCTCCGGAAATTGTTTTGTTACATTATCAAGGCGTCTTGTAAACAAAGAAACTTTGCCGTTTTTGTCCTTATGAATTTGCAAACGAAAACCGTCGTATTTCCATTCAAACTGGCACGGCTTTCCGCATCTTTCAAATGCATCTTTTATATCCTCGGCTTTTGGAGCCAGCATAACTTTTATTGGTTTTCCGACTTCCAGAGACATATCACTTATTTTTTTAATTCCCTTGGCTAAATTCTCAGCCACAATTCCGAAATCAGTTGAAACATCATAAGCATGCTGGACCTCATCCAAAATTTCGTTGTATTTTTCCCTGTCCTGAATTTCCAGCTTGTCTTTTTTTTCATCGTATTCAATTCTTACTTTACCGAATGCCCAGATTATAGAATCTCTCAAAGTTCCGGCTGCAACTCCAATTCTTAATTCTCCGAGAATTGTTCTGATTATATAACGCGCTTCCAATGGCGAAGCTGAAGTTAATAGTTCAGCAACCAAATCTACTTTTCTTGCAACAGTTCCCTGCCCTTCAAGTTTAGATGCTTTTCTTAAATTTTCTATTACTTTATTCGTTGTTAACGGATGTGAAAATAAAGTTGATTGTTTTTTAATATTAATTAGAGATTCGGCAACTTTTCCCAAATCACCTATTTTTTTCCATTCATGAACTATGCTTTCCTCGTTAATTCCTGTCGCTTTTGCAATTGATTTTATAACCAACTGCGAGCTCATTCCTATTTCAGTTTCATCATAATCTGGAAAAATTCTTCCTTTTGAAAGATAAACTATGTCCTTTAATTCCTCTTTTGAAGTTTCTTGCAAAAGTTCTGAAAGAAATTTTGTTTTGTCCAGTCGTTTAGAATGTTTTTCTAATTGTTCATAAACTTCACACAACTTTTTGTATTGCATAAAAAACATAAGATTTCAAAGTTTTTAAAATTAGTTGGAGAATCATATTGAATATAATTCCTGTTAGTTTCGTCTGACCAACGGGAAGATCTGATTTTTAGTGCAACGATGCCGAAGGCAAAAAATCAAAGTAATTTCAGGGGCGTATTCAATCAAGCGAACATAGTGAGCAATCAAGAATAAGCATCAAGGGGCAATTTTCAGTTCGTCGTTTCGTAGGGGGGTAGGTAAAATCCAGGGGTTAAAAATAAAACCAGATACTCTTATATTTTTCGACATCTTCCCCGTCATTTTCAAGTCTTTTCAGATAAGAATATATTGAAACATCAGTGTATAAATAATCTTCAATTAAGAGTAGCATAGATTCCCAAGGATAGAATCTATAAACTCTACTTCCATCTTTAAGTATCATAATCACTTCATGATCTTGCCACGAACGTAAATGAGATTTACCTAACTTCGGCACATTAAAAACAGATTCATTAGTTCTCACAATACCTGGAAGAAGTCTGGCTTCTTCTTTTCGTTCCTGCTCAATTCTTGCGATAGGGACCCTAAAATCAGTGGTTTCTTCTTTGCCCTTGGTATTGAATGAGTAATAAGGGTCTATCCCGGATAGTTTTAAATTTTTTCTTAAAAAACAAGTTTGATATTTGAAGCTATTAAAATATGTGAATACTTGTTGATTATACACATTAAGCCCGGCTTTCTTTATCTTTTTAATGGCGTCTAAAACATCAAGGGTGATTTCTGTAAGTATCTAAAACTCCTTTCTCAAAATCCGTAACAACCCCATCCATATCTACAAGTATTCTCATAAAAATTGGAAATCAGACCATATTAATAAATATTGTGGTGAAAGAGGCTGCGTTGAAAAAGTATTTGGCCTTTAAGATCAAAACTCTTTGTGTGTAACATAAAGTTCGTAACGAGGGGATGCTCCATACGGGAACGCAGAACCTTAAACATAAGAAGAAAGAGTTTTGAAGGCCAATAATCGAACGAAGTGAGATTTTCAACGCAGCCGGTGAAAGATTTATTTCACTTAATTCCTGTTAAATGCCTTTACCCTGCGAAGTGGGGTAAAGTTTCGTCCGAAAAGTTCGAAAACCCGCCGTAAATCCAGTTGTCGCCGTAGTTTTTGCCAACATTTCTGTAATAAGTGACTGCGTTAGCAGAGTATCTATAGTTAGGGAGTTCCAAGAAGAAGCACTACGTTTATATAAAATTAGGTTTTAATCTGTTGTATGAAGATAAGTTGTATTATTCCAGCATTCAATGAAGAGTCGACAATTATCAATGTAATCAAAAATGTAAAGAAAATTAAAGTAATAAATGAAATTGTAGTTGTTGATGATGGTTCTACTGACAATACTTATAAAAATGCAAAATCAGAAGAAGTTAAAGTGATTAAACACGCTCAAAATAAAGGGAAAGGAGTGGCTATCAAAACTGGAGTGTCACATTCTTCTGGAGATATTATTCTGTTTCTTGATGCGGATTTATATTCAATCTCGCCAAAAAAGATTGCATCAATTCTTCAACCACTTGAAAATGATGAGGCTGATTTTGTTAAAACTTCTTTTACAAGAGCAAGAGGCAGAGTTACGGAGCTTGTAGTAAAACCCTTGTTTAGTGTAATTTTTCCATTCATAAAATTTAACCAGCCACTAAGCGGTCAATTTGCAATTAAAAGAGATTTGCTAAAGGAATTAAAAATTGATGACAAATGGGGCGTTGATATACAGATACTACTTCAATTAGTGAAAAAAGGAGTGCGGATATCCGAAGTGGATATAGGAAAACTGAAGCATAAAAAGCAACCTATAGAAAATTTAACTATTATGTCAGAACAAGTTATTAAGACTATATTATCTGAACTTGGAATTATAGCTAATAAACACAAACTGGTGTTGTTTGACTTTGATAAAACTCTCATAAGAAAAAGCAGTATTGAGGTAGTTGCTAAAGAATTTGGAATTCAAAAAGAACTTCAAAAGTTGAGAGTAGATTATAAAAATGGAAAAATAAAAGATTATAATATCACATTAGAACTTGTAAGTCTCATTAAAGGTAAAACTGAAACGGATTTTGACAAGATATTTAATAAGATACATCTAAGAAGAACAGCAAAAGGGGTTATTAACAGACTTAAAAAGAGACAATACTATGTAGGTATTATTTCTGTTGCTTTCTCTCCAATAATTCATTATTTTGCTGATAAACTAGGAATAGACAGAAGCAATATTATTTGTCCTATTCTCGTAACTGATAAACATGGAGAATATACTGGAGAAGTAATTGCAAAAACAAGATATAATTCAAAATGCTGCGATAAGATTATCTGCAAAGCAGATGCAGCTAAAGAGCTTATGAAAAAGTTAAATGTTAAACCTGAAGAAAGTATAGCTGTTGGTGATGGAAAATCGGATGAATGTTTATTTCGTGCCTGCGGACTTTCTTTAGCTTATAAACCTCTTACTTCTATTGGAGATATTAAGATTTTAAATTTGGCAGAAGTGCTAATATACGCTGAATAAAATAAGGAACTCCCTATTAAGTAAATGTTGGCAAAAATTTGGGAGAGCGTAGCGAACCGTTAAACTTTTGTTATATGATAGTGCAACGCATTTCCTAATTTCTCGTTCTGTTTATGAAGTTCAATCTTTATTAGGGCATAAAAGCCCAGAAACTACCTTTATTTATCTGCATACTGCAATGCCTAACATGATAAATATAAAAAGCCCTTTAGATAATTTATAAAAAACCTTTAAAAACCTCTTATTTTTATTATAAGAATGAATAAACAACCAGTCAAAGATTTTAATATTAATGAAAACACAAACGTAAAGGAATTGCTCAGACAAATGTCTGTTTCCGGAGGATTTTCTTCAAAGAAAGTTGCTGATGCTTTGCAGATATGGAAAGAAATGCAAAAATCTGATTTAAGAATTATAAGTTTTCCTTCCTGCATAATTTCAACAGGAACTCGTGGCGTGATAAAAGAAATTGCAAAAAGAAAAATTGCAAATTGTTTTATTACAACTTGCGGAATGTTAGACCATGATATTGCAAGAACTTTTTCTGATTATTATCATGGTTCATTCTCGGAAAATGATGCTGCATTAAGAAAAAAACATATAAATCGAGAAGGAAATGTTCTCGCACCAGATAAATCATACTGGAAGGTTGAAGAGATAATGGCAAAAATACTGCAGGAATGTTACAAAGAGAAAAAAGAATGGGCTCCTTATGAACTTGTCTGGAAAGTCGGGCAGTATATAGAAAAAAATGCGAAAAACAAAGAAGAATCATTATGCTATTGGCTTTACAAAAATAATATCCCTTGTTTTATTCCCGGTCCTTTGGACGGAGCTTTTGGTTATCAAATATGGTTATTCTGGCAAGATGGACATAAAGATTTTAATTTATCAGTTTTACAAGACGACCAAAAATTGTCCGAGATTATTTATGACGGCAAAAAGGCAGGCGCTTTGATTTTAGGCGGCGGAATTTCAAAACATCATAATATCTGGTGGAATCAGTTCAGACATGGATTAGATTACGCAATACAAATTACAACTGCTGTTGAATATGATGGCTCTTTGTCAGGAGCAAGATTAAGGGAAGCTGTTTCATGGGGAAAAATAAAGCCAAATGCAAAACATATTACAATTGAAGGCGATGTTACTGTTTTATTGCCCCTGATGTTTGCTGGATTGATTTCTGAGTAAGATTTTTTATTGCGCGCTGAGAGGCCACGTCAAATTATCACTAAAATTTTTGTCTTATCTCTTTGGAATTCGCACGATTTCAATCGCGCTTTTATATCTTATATTTCAAAACATTTTTATATCCAAATTTCTTTAAATTAATATGAAAGTTACAGATGCGATTGAAAAAAGAGTCAGTGTAAGACATTATGATCCTAATCTGAAAGTTAATGTTGATAAAATCCTAGATGTATTTGACAGTGTAAGACATATTCCTGTCGCGGGAAATGTTTTTAATCTGAAATTTATCGTCATCAGCGAACAAGCAGTAAAAGATGCAATTGCTGAAGCTGCATTGCAACAATCTTTTTTATCTGACGCCCAATTTTTAATTGTTATTTGCTCAAATCCTGACAGCTGTGTTTTAAGATATGGAGAAGAGCTTGGCCAGAAATATGCAAGACAGCAAGCTGGAGCTGCGATACAAAGTATTTTGCTTTTGCTTACTGAAAAAAGATTGGACAGTTGCTGGGTCGGTGCATTTGACGAAGAAAAAATGAGGAGGATATTATATATTCCAGACAATGTAAATGTCGAGGCGATAATTACTGTCGGGAAGAGAAGTGCTGTAGAGACAGCGGGAAAAAGCCAGACAAGAAAACCAACTGTTGAGGCTTTCGCATTCTTTAATAAATGGGGCAATGTTTATCTGGTTCCACCGAAGAGACCAACAGGCGATTATGAATTATTTATCGGAAGATAATGAAAATTATGATTAATTCCTGTTAGTATAATTTGTTTTAAAATTTTAATATAGCTCTCGCAATTATTAAATGAAGGCTAGCTCCGAAGAGCTAGCCAGAAGTCAACAAAGGCTAAGGGAAAAAAATATAATTTAGAGTTGATAATAGATTAAAATTACAAACTTCCCCTCTTTCTATCCTCTTTTTCATTTTCTTAATTTTCTCTTTTTTAAAACCCAAGAAAATCTTATATTTTCTGGGTCTCGAATTTCTACGGAAATAAAAAAATAAAAAAATAAAAAAATTTCAACGAACTTATTTGAATATCTCTATTCCTAGTTCCGACATCATAGGTTGTGGTGTTTTAGCTCCGCCGTGTTGTCTGCCCAAGATGTATGGGCTTTTTACTCCAGTCATGATTGTTATTATTCTTACTCTCCCTTTAAATTCCTTGTTAATTCTTGCTCCCATGATGACTTGTGCATCCTGTGCAAGATTTGCAGTTATCAATTCGCCTACATTGTTAAGTTCTTCAAGTTTCATATCGTCGCCACAGATAACGTGTATCAAAGCTCCTGTTGCTCCTCTATAATCTACATCTAATAGTGGGTGTGCAAGAGCTTGTCTTACTGCTTCATCAACTCTGTTTTGTGTGTCGCTTTCACCAATACCTATAACAGCAACATCTCCACCTTTCATAATTGCAGAGACATCAGCATAATCTAGGTTAATTAAGGATGGTACTGTGATTGTTTCAACAATACCCTTAATCATAGTAGATATTAATTCGTTTGCTACAGCAAATGCCTGTTCAATTGGTAAGTTACCTGCGATGTCAACCAGTCTGTTGTTGTCTATAACAATAACAGTGTCTGTTGAATCTCTTAACTCTTGTAGACCGAATTCTGCTTTCTCGATTCTTGCTCTTTCAGTTTCGAATGGCATTGTAACAACACTTATAACAATAGCTCCTGCTTCTTTAGAAAGTTGAGCTACTACTGGTGCTGCACCTGTTCCTGTTCCGCCACCCATACCTGCTACTACAAAAACCATATCAGCTGAAGCCATTGCTCTTTTAAGTTCAGCAAGTACTTCTTTTGCAGCTTCTCTACCTTTTTGCGGGTAACCTCCGCATCCTAGGCCTTTAGTCAACTCTTTACCGAGTAAAATCTTCTCGTGTGCTTTTGTAACGCTCAAATGTAGAGCGTCTGTATTTGTTCCGTAAACTGTAGCCCCTGTTATGCCTTTATTGAAAAGCCAGGTTATAGCATTACAACCTGCTCCTCCGACACCGATGACTTTAATTGTTGCCTTACCAGCTTTTAATTCGTCGAAATTAATGCCGTGTGATCCGACACTTTCGATCGCTTCCTTTGCAAAGTCCAGCATTTTTTTTCCTCCTTTCAGTTTTTTTGATTATTTTTTTTTGTGATTTTGAATGTTTCGTTTTTACCGAAACATTTATATATTGGTTAGTATTTATACTTATGAATAAGAGTTAAACTAGGATAAAAATTCAGACGCGCGATTATTCCCTAATTCTTTTCTTTTAGCTACTAATTAAATATAATGTTTTTTTTAAAGAAGTGCCTATATTTAAATGTTTTGTTAATACAATATAATGATTATCTTTCAACATTTTTGCAAAAAAATTGGGAAATTTTGGTTTGCCGACGGAGATTTTTTGAAAATTAATTCCACTAAAAACATCATAAAAATCCTAAAGAAAAATTAACCGTAATAACCTGGTTTTTCCAATGCTGCTTTTGCTGATCTTAAATACTTCTGTTCAATGTCTTTGTATTTTTTGATATCATCATCTGCAACACTGCAACCTATTTTCTTTATTGCCTCTTCAAAATGTTTCTTTTTAACTTCTTTTGCCTTAACATCTTCTCTTAAAGCCAACATTCCTGCTTCTCTGCAAATACCTTCAATGTCAGCACCGACAGCACCTTCAGTTTTTTCAACAATTTCTTTTATTGAAACATCCTTGGCAAGAGGCATATTTTTTGTATGAATTTTAAAAATATCTTCTCTTCCTTTTTTATCTGGGACAGGAATAAATAATATTCTGTCAAATCTTCCGGGTCTAAGCAAAGCGCTGTCTAACATATCTGGTCTGTTTGTTGCACCAATAACAACAATTTCTTTCATTTCTGTTAATCCATCCATCTCCGTCAATAACTGATTTAAAACACGTTCAGTTACATTGCTGTCGTTATTTCTTCCTCTCTTAGAAGCTATTGCATCAATTTCATCGAAAAATATTATTGCTGGTGATACCTGACGGGCTCTTTCGAAAATTTTTCTTATTCCTTTTTCACTTTCACCAACCCATTTGCTCAATAATGAAGGTCCGTTATTATGAATAAAATTTGCTTCGCTTTCTTTTGCAACTGCCTTCGCTAACATAGTTTTACCAGTTCCTGGAGGACCATACAACAATAAACCCTTCGGAGGTCTTATTCCCATTCTCTTAAAATTATCGGGATATTTTAAAGGCCATTCTATAGATTCTATCAATTCTTGTTTTGTTTTTTCCAGACCGCCAACATCATCCCATTTTACATTTGGAGTTTCTATTAAAACTTCCCTCATAGCGCTAGGACGTACTATTCTTAATGACTGTTCAAAATCATCTGCATAAACAATTAATTTTTTCAGGGTTTCTTCGGGAATTTCATCCAGAACATCAGTTTCTTCTCCATTTTTCTTTTTCAGTTTTAAATCCGGAAGAACTCTTCTTAAAACATTCATTGCAGCTTCTTTTGTTAATGCTGATAAATCAGCTCCTACAAAACCATGAGTTTTTTCCGCTAATCTTTCTAAATTTACATCTTTTGCCATAGGCATATTTCTTGTATGAATTTTTAGAATATCCAACCTTCCTTGTTTATTTGGCGCATTTATATTTATTTCCCTGTCAAATCTTCCGGGACGTCTTAATGCTGGATCTATTACATTTGGCCTGTTTGTTGCAGCAATAACAATAACTTTTCCTCTTGACTTTAATCCGTCCATCATTGTTAATAATTGAGAGACAACTCTTCTCTCAACTTCTCCGTAACTTTCCTCTCTTTGTGTTGCTATGCTGTCAAGCTCATCGATAAAAATTATAGAAGGTGCATTTTTTTCTGCCTGTTCAAATATATCTCTTATCTTTTTTTCAGATTCACCATAAAACTTAGACATAATTTCCGGTCCGTTCAATAAAATAAAATGAGCTTCAGATTCATTAGCAACTGCTTTTGCCAATAATGTCTTACCGGTTCCGGGGGGGCCAAAAAGCAAAACTCCTTTCGGTGGCTCTATTCCTAATTTCTCAAAAATTTCCGGATGTTTCAAAGGCAATTCAACCATCTCTCTAATTTTCATAATCTCTTCATTTAAACCGCCAATATCTTCATATGAAATGTCAATAGAAATTTCTTCAACCAAATCAACTGCTTTTGGATTTAATGTCAATTCTGTTGATTCGGTTATAACAACTGGCGTTTTCAAAGGATTTGTATTTACAACAACAAATTTTATAGGCATTCCGCTCAAGTTCGGCAGTCCGGACATACCTCCACCACCTAACATCCTTCCGAAAATTTCGTCGAGTTTATCAAAATCAATAGAATCTTCCATAAGATTTCTTCTTCGTGATGTTCCTCCTAAAATGACAATATCGCCTTGGACAACTGTTCTTCCAAGCAAACCTCTTTTCAAACCTTCAGGATTATTAGTCTGGACTATAATACCTTTTTGCGCCGGTGCTATAATAACTTTTTTTGCTTCTTTTACTTCTGCTTTCTCGACTGTAACTGATTCTCCCATACCTGTTTTCGCATTTTTTCTTATTGTTCCGTCTATTCTTATTATACCCTGGCCAATATCTGCCGGATAAGCTCTGTCGACTATGGCAAAAGTTTCTCTGCTTCCCTTGATCATTATAACATCACCAGGATTTACGTTCAGAAATTTCATCGAATTAGAATCTATTCTAGCAATACCTTTGTAAACATCATCTTGCAAAGCTTCACCAACTTTCAATTTTATTGATTCTTTTTTTGCCATTTTATTTCTTATCTAAATTATTATTTTCTTTTATAAACTTTTGCTCGCTGTTTATTTCTCTCATCATATTGTTGAAGATTAATGAAAGTTTACCAGCTTTCTCAAAACATAATTTGACCATATGATTATGAATTTTTTCCTGTTCTTGTATAAAATCAACAATTTCCTTTGGAATTGAAACAGCATAACTATTTCCCACGATTCTTAATTTAACACTGAAGTTTTTATTTCTTAATTCCTTAAATTTGTCGTATTCAGCCAAATCCTGCGGATGTAATATTCTTTTTTTACATTCGGGACATTGCAAAACTCTTATTTTGTAACCATCTTTAATAAGAAATCCTTTCTGCATAACTTTATTGCATTTATTGCATAAAATTTTGTTATCAAATAAATCATCCATTTTGTATTTCTTTTGCGTATCTATTTTTTGTGTATACTTTAAGTGTATACACCACTATTTAAATATTTCGGTTCTAAGAAAATAATAAAAATCTTAAGATTTTAGAATTAACTTGCGGCTTTTCTTCTTTGTTTTCTTTTTCTCTTTTCTCTCTTCATTCTTTTACGTTGCCACTTCCATCTCATCTGTTTTTTCTTTTTCCATCTACGGCTTGACCTCTTCATTTTTATTTAAGCTCTTTTTTTGCAATTTTTATTAAATTATCATTCTCTTTTTTTAGAGATTCTATTGTAGAATGCAATATTTTTGAGGCATCACCTTTTGTTTTCAAGACGAAAACAAGTGGCTTTAAAGGATGTTCCCTTTTCCATCCGGCGAAAACAACAGAATCATTGTTGCTTAACTCTTTTCTTAGTAATTCAGCTATTGTAAGATTATCTGTTTTAAATTCGATATGTTCCTTTTCCTGTTTAATAATCTCTATATTCATATAGTAAAAATAAGAAATAGCTTTTTAAAGTTTTCTAATTATTCTTTCCCGCCAAATCTCTTCAAATCACTGACAGTCATAGTTTTAGATTTAAAATTTATTTGTTGTTGGTTGTGTGACTCAATTTCATTTCTCTTCTCTCTTTGAACTATTCTTTCGTCCCTTGTCCTTGGTTTTCTTAAATAACCATGCCTATAATAAGGATAGTTTAATTCATCCATATTCAAAGGATTTATTATTTTGATTCTCAAGAATTTTTCTAATTTTTCTATAACTTTTTTTCCCGGGACTAAACCCATTTCAATCTGGCTTATAACTGATTCTGGTTCGTTGATTGCTTTTGCAATATCTTTCCTTGATAAACCACGTCTTTCTCTTGTGCCTCTTATTATATCATGAAAATTATGAACTAGTGTGTTTTTTGAAACAATTTCATCTCTTGGAAGATCCTTAATATTTGCTATTTCATAATCATTTTTATCCAAAACAATTGTGTCATGGCCAATACATGTCTGACATAATTTTTTTAATTTTCCTTCAATTATTGAACTGAATAAAACAGAAGTTTTCTTGCCACATTCCTCACATTCCAGAGGAATGTTAATCTGATTTTCTTTTTCAAGTATCATTTTCTTGTTTTATGTAATATCTTGCCTATTTTAAACTTTTCTCTTGTGTAAAATACAATCACCAGTTGGTCTTTATTTTAAAAATATATCTGATAATTCCCTCGATATGAACGTATGCCAAGAATAAAGAGTATATAAACAAGAATATAAAATAGTGTATAAGATTAACTTTTTCTCCCTGCTGTTTGTATGAATAATACAGGAAGAAAAATGAAATTATTACTGATAATAAAATTAATATCAAACGCGGATCTGAAAAAATCAGTGCTATTTTGAAAAAAGTTATATTCCATTCAAAAATTGGTTTCCATCCTATTGAGAGGAGATATATAGCATTATTAAGAAAAGCTGCCAGGTTGTATATAATCAAAAAGAAAGCGGCCATTAAAACAAGCAATCCCAACACAAGATTAACTGGAAGAAAAAAAGTTCCAAACATCCCTCTTCTAAACGAAACTAATTTCCTGTACTTCATGAAATTATCAATAGTGCCGTAACCCCATCTTACCCTCTGAGTTTTCAGCTCTCTTAAAGTCTCGGGAACGATAGTGTAACACTTATTATTTACAAAATCAACATCATAGCCATATTTTTTTATTCTCAATGCTATTTCAAAATCCTCGGTAAGATTGTCTTCATCATATAAACCGTGTTTGACAAAAAATTCTGTTTTGAAGACTGAAAATGCCGGGGAAACGCATAAAGCTTTAACTTTGCTTATTAAATCCCTGTAAAAAAAAGTTACTATATATTCAATAAGTTGCAGTTTAGCTAAAATCTTATTTCGGTTGTATGGAACTATGGGAGCTATGACACACATAGTTTTGTCGTTTAACTTTGGAAGCATTTTGCTTATAGAATCTTTTTGTATGAAAGTATCTGCATCAAGAACACAAACGTATTCGCTTTTCAGTTCTTTTATAACATATCTTAAACCGAAATTTACGGCAAAAACTTTCTTGCCCTGGCTTTCCCTGTTTAAAAGTATAATTTTTCTTTTAGATAATTTTGTTTTTTTGATTATTTCCTCAACTATACTTTTTGTATTATCTGTTGAGCCATCGTTAACAATAACCAAATTAATATTACCTTCGTAATCCTGATTTAGAATGGTGTTAATGCACTGTTCAATATACTTCGCAACATTTTTAGCTGGAATAACAAAACTTACATCTTTTTTTTCCATTAACGGCTCTGTCATTTCCTCTTTTTTTAAGAGTAATAATAAATAAAAACATGCTATAAAAAGAGAGATAAATAACATAACATAAATTATTATGGGACTAATCTCTGGAAATATCATTATTAAGATTAAAAATTAGAAAGATTTATATTTTTAACTATTTTAGCTGTTAAATGATTAAAGGGGGAAGAAACATTTTTATCATCGCTTTAATAATAACCATAGTTCTATTCTCCCTGGGATTTCTTCTTGGCAATTATATTGCGGGGTCGATGATTAAAAAATTTCAGACTGAAGAGGAGAAATTATTTTTTAGTTTAATTGCTCTGGATGTAAAGCAAGAGATGGTGGAAAATGTTTGTGAGATAAAGGATTATGACTTATGGAAGGAAAAAGAAGAGCTTGGAACCATGCTTACTGATTTAGAGCAGAAATTAGGAAAAGATAACGAGGAAGTTCTTGCGAAAAAAGAACTGTACGAAATAGTCGAAATAAAAACTTTGTTATTACTGAATAAAATGAAATCAGAATGCAATAAAGATTTCAATATGATATTATTTTTCTATACCAATGAAAAAAATGTTAATGGTCAACAATCTGAAAGCGAAGGTCATGTTTTGGATACTATAGTCCATGAATACAATGAAGAAAAAGATGACAAACGAGTGTATATTTTCACTTTTAGCATGGAAACTAAAAATTCCGCTTCTCTTGCATTAAAAACTAAATACAATATAACAGAATTTCCTTCTTTAGTTGTAAATGAAAATTTGCTTATCGGATTTCAGCAGAGAGATGTAATATTAGATTTTATTAAAGAATAGTTATTTTTCAACTATATTTTTTTCCTTTTTGTTTATTGAAAAATAATCATAAAATTTTTCTGATAAATTTAGCTCATAAGTGTGTCCGAGTTTTTTTGCTTTGAGAAGTCCTGCCTCCATAAAATGTTTTATATGATCATACCCTTTATTTCCACGGATTTTTATAACTAAAGATTGTTTTACAGGTTGTTTATAAGCTATAATCGCCAAAGTTTCCTGTTCCGCTTTTGTAAATTCATCTTGGCCAGAAGCTAGCTTGTTTATCAAATAATGAAATTCTGGTTTAACGTCCATTTTGTATTTGAGATTCTCATCTTCCCCTTGGGTTACAATTTTCAATGCTGAATTTTCATCGTTGTTTAATTTTTCCTTTAATTTTTCCAGAGCTTCTTTTAGGGAAAGTGGATTTATATCGGTTAATCTAACTAATTCAGTTAATGTTAAGAATCGGGCTGCGATAAATAAAATCGCCTCAATTTTTTGAGTTAAATTATTTTCTTCCATCTTACTCCTTTATTCGCTAACAGCAAATCTTAAAATTCCTCCAATACCACTTAAGTTTTTGAACTGAATTCCTTCCTCGGTATCCTGGCTTATAAAAACAACTTTTGCATCTGTGTTTATAGCCAACTCTTCCAATTCTTCCAACTGTTTCTTTTTTATATCGTTCGTCAATAGCAAAATTTTTAAGGCGCCTAAACTGAGGGCTTTTTTTGTTTCCTGTTCCCCATAAACAACCATTTCAGGCTGTTTTGCCAAGGATGACAAAAATTCATTCATAATTTTCTTTTCCTCTGCAATAATTTCCCCGGATAAAACATCCTGGCATTCAGTTACTAAATTTTTAAGCCCTTCTTCATCAGCATAGCCTATATCTTTAATCGCTTTAATCTTGTCTTTCAGAGCTGTAGTTAAATTTCCTGTTTCAAGAAAATCCTCTTTTGTTGGTCCTGGTCCTCCAATCAAAATACCCTGCAAGTTTTTCATATCAAAAAATAATTGTTTCGCAACATCTGCAGCTCTTCTGTAAAATTCCTTTGCCATTCCCTCGGTTAATCTGTAAAATCTTTGAGCTGATTGTCCACCAGCTCTTACTTTTCCGGGGACACCTGATGTAAGTTTTTTCAAAACTTTTACTGATGAACCATCCAAAACACCGAAAGTTGCTTCTTTCCTGTCAATAACAATTAAACCATATGGTCTCGTTTCTGTTATCATTTCTTTTAACGGATCTAAAATAAATGTCTGATCACAACGATATAATTTTACATTTAATGGTTTTGGTGGTTCCACTGCCCAAAGTTCTATATCTGGATTTCCCTCATCCTCACTAATATTTCCGGAGAATATTACTAAACCGTTTTCCGGGGTGAATTTGTACAATTTCAACTGTCTGGAAATTCTTTCCAAAGCATCAAGAACATTTTTTCTGTTGTTTTTACTTTTTATATTCATCGCTGTTGATTTTTCAGCTTCAACTTGCCTTACAATGGTGCTTATATTTTGACCTGCTGGAAGATAAATTGAAACCAAAGCTGTATGTCTGCCTCGTATAGTTTCTAATTCTTCTATCAAATTTCTTATTTTTATTATTTTGGATTGATCCATTTTAAAATAAAGAATTTAAGCTATAAAAATTCTACTTCTGCTTCTTTTCCTTCTTTAAAGCTGATTTTTGAAATTCTTCCTATACCTTTAATTTCGGCTTCATAATCTTCGGCTTTTTCCCCTTTTGGCAGAATTATAACAGCGTTTTCTATTGCAGAGCCAAAACCCATTTGTTTTTCCTGTTTTTTGTCTCTTATTTTTTGAGTTATGTCTTTAAGAATTTCCCCTTTTTTAGCATCTTTTTCAAATATTAATTTTTTGTCTATTTCATCTATAACTGTTAGATGCACTGATTCTTTTTTTTCTGTTTCTAACATCAAATTTTGATAAATTTCCTCGCAGACAAATGGAATAAAAATAGACAACATTTTTAATGACTCTCTTAAACAATAAGAAGCAACTTTCAATGCTGCATCTTTTTTCTTTTCTTCTGCATAATTTTCGTCGGCATATAAACGGTGCTTAATCATTTCTATATAAAAATCACAGAATTCATGTTTGAAGAAAAATTCTATAACCCTCCTTCCCTGGCTTATCTCATATTCATCCATAAATTCAAAAAATTCCTTTTTTGTCTGTGTTAATTTAGCTAAAATCCATCTATCGCTCAACATCAATTCTTCCAAATTTATATTTTCAATAACATTTTTATTATCCTTTATAAAATTCTCTAAAAATCTGGATGCATTCCACAATTTCGTTATAAATTTTTGTGCGGTGATCAAATCTTTTTCCTGATAATCCAAATCTTTTCCTAATTTTGATGCTGCTGCCCAGAAACGCAAAGCATCTGAACCGAATTTTTCTATTACCTCCTGTGGTTCTATAACATTCCCTTTTGACTTGGACATTTTTTCACCTTCCAATGTTACAAAACCAGATACCATGACATCTTTCCATGGAATCTTTTTTTCTTCCTGCAAATATGATTTAACAATTGTATTAAATGCCCAGAAAGTTATTATATCGTGGGCTTGAGGTCTTAAATCCATTGGGAATAATTTTTCTTTCAGTTTTTTATTTAAAACTGCTTCGGCTCTGTCAATACACAATTGAGGGGTTAATGATGAAGTAAACCATGTGTCAAGAACATCTTTTTCCGGCTCAAATTCCTTAGAACCACATTTGCAGGATTTTTTTGGTTTGTTATACAAAGGATCTATCGGCAAATCTTTTTCATCAGCCAATATAACCTCTTTGCATTTTTTACAATACCAAACCGGGAAAGGAACACCAAAAAATCGTTGACGGGAGATACACCAATCCCACTGCAAACCTTTAATCCAGTTGTTATAACGCGAAACCATAAAATCCGGATGCCATTTTATTTTTTTTCCTTGTTTTAAGAATTCATTTTTTAAATCAAGATATTTTACAAACCATTGCTCCGACATTAAGAATTCTATTTCAGTATTGCATCTTTCATGGGTATTGATGTTATGAATCAAATCCTTCTGTTCATGCAGAAGATTTTCTTTTTTTAAATCCTCAATAATTTTTTTTCTTGCTTCTTTAATTTTCATTCCTTTATATTTTCCAGCCAGTTCACTCATCTCGCCTTTTTTGTTTATCGAAATTTTGATTGGCAATTTATGGGCTTTCTGCCATTCTATATCTGTCAAATCACCGAATGTGCAGCACATAACAGCACCTGTCCCTTTGTTTATGTCAACTTTTTCATCTGCCAAGATAGGAACTTCAAAATTAAATAACGGAACTTTTGCTTTTTTTCCTTTCAAATGTTTGTATCTTTTGTCAGAAGGATGATAAAAAACAGCAACACAACTCGACAATAACTCCGGCCTTGTCGTTGCTATAATCAAATCAGTCCCAGCCACTTTGAAAACAATATCATTAAACTTTATTGATATCTCCTTGTCTTTCAATTCTGTCTGTGAAATAGCTGTCTGGCATTCCGGGCAAAAAATAACTGCAGCCTCTTTTTTGTAAATTCTTTTTGCTTTGTATAATTCAAGAAATGACTGCTGTGCAATTTTTCTGCATCGGTCATCTATTGTAGAATAAATAATATTGAAATCAGATGAAATTCCGATTCTTTTCCATTCATCTATAAATCCGGGCCTTATTTCCTTTAGAGTTTGTAAACATAATTTTACAAAATCTTCTCTTTTCATCTCCTTGCTTTTTACTTTCTTTATTTTCTCTATTAATTTTTCTGTCGGCAAACCATTGTCATCAGTTCCGAACGGATAAAAAACATTGAAACCTTTCATTCTCTTGTATCTTATAATAAAATCCTGCTGTGAATAGCTAAAAGCATGTCCGATATGCATCTTGCCTGAAACTGTTGGCGGCGGAGTGTCTATAGAATAAATTTTTTTTCTATTCTTATCATCAGGATTAAACTGGTAAGTTTTATTATTTTCCCAGAACTTCTTCCATTTCAATTCTGCTTTTTTAAAATCATAGCTTTTATCCAACATGTATTATAAAACACGGCAATATTTTTTAAATGTTGTGTCATACCAAAACTTTAAAAAATAAAAAAACTCTTAATAAGCTATTGGGGACGTAGCTCAGAGGGAGAGCACCACGCTGAAGTGTTTTGAAAAAGACATTCAAGTAAAAACTTGGAACCGTGGGTGTCCTGGGTCCGATTGTGCTCGGTTTCAATAACTTGAAACCGTCTCCGGAAGTCCCAGCGTCCCCATAAAAATTTAGAAAGATTATTTTACTTCGTAGCTATCATCAAAATTTTCAAGAATCCAATCTCTATCCATTCTTACAATAGTTTTTACATATCTTCTAGGACCTCGAGCCATAATAGTACTCCATTGATTAAAGATTGCAAATTTTGGTTGTTCTGCAAATCTCAATGGAAATGTTGTTACTGGATCTGTTTCATAGACCATATAAGTATGCCAATGATATTCATCCCTTTCAGAACGACCTCTTGTTAAACCATAAACACAAATTACATCCCCTACTTCAAATCCACCCAAATTATCTAGAGCATATTTATAAGCATTTCTATAAAATTTTTCTTGACTGTCTATCCACCTTACTCTTGATTCTTTTGGAAAAGAATGCATATCAAACATTTCAGGATGTTGTTCCATTATATCTAACAACGGCCATAAATTTATGTCTTCATCAAAATAGAGATAACCTTTAGTTTTTTCAGGTTCTTCTCCATTTAATGTATTTTTGAACCAAGTTCCAGAGGAACGTTCGAAAACGTCTAAGATAAACCTTAAACAAACTTCTGGCGGATAAGGTTTTCCATTTTTATAAACATTATAAGTTATGCCATTAAAATCAAATGTTCTTTTATCTTTTTGATAAGAAATCCACCATAATGGTCTTAATATACCATCTTGTTGCCCAATTTCAATAACTGGCTCATCAAATTTAATGTGTTCTTTTATTAATAAATCTGTAGCAGTTTGCAATCGTTCTTTAAATGTTTCAATTTTCCAATTATCATAGATTATACCAACAAAATCATTTCTATCTTCTGTAAATTTCCAATTATTATTAGACATGTCATATAAAATTTCTAATGTATCGCCAGTAGCATATCCTAATTCAATAAAGAGTATATTTTGAATTTTATTTCTGGGGATTATCACATCGTCTCCTCTAGGGCTCATTATCTTAACATTAAGATAATTTTTAATCAATTTATTTAGAAAAGTTGAAGAAGAAAAATCTTCTTGGTTATAGGTTGGAACGAGAACATCTAAAATTCTATTTGCTTGAGTACAATCTAAGATAGAGTAAATTGGTAAATGTTTTGATTGATTAAAATCTTCTAAATTGTTAGTTACCCGGTCTTCTAGACATAATAAAACTTTTTTTCCTTCATTTCCGTCAAAATTATAGTAATAATAATTTCCTTTTCTTACTGCTTCTACTACCTCATCTTTTCTTTCAATATAAATCAAGGAATCATCAAACAAATCTTCGATTCCAATTCTTGCAAACATAGCATTTGCAACTTTTGGCTCTGAAAAAGTAAAATAGCCATCACTTAATACGGCTTGTCTAAGTTGTCCTTTTGGGATTTGTTTTAATTTTTTAGTAAATTGTAAAGCTTCCCATTCATTTCCTTCAAATTCCAATATTTGTTGTCTTAATGTATCCCTTGAACTTACTTCTGGTTGTTCAACAATAATCTGATCTAAATAAATCCTTGGATAAATAAGAGAATATGGCGCAACGTCTTCTATAAATTCTTTTCGTGAATCGAAATCCAATACACTTTTGAATTCGGAAATAGTTCCTATAGTTTGATAAAATAAAAAGTCTATAGAGATATTCGCAACTTTTTTTAATGGTTCACTTAAAAGAACCCCCAATCCTAAAACTCCCAAATATCCAATCATTAATGCTCTTGTTAATTTTGAATCCATAGTAAAGATTGAATTAAAATGGGTTTATAAAATTTTCTTTTGTGTAGTAATTATGAAATGATTACAAAAACAAAAGCTTTAAATATTCTTGTCAATATAAAAAATAAGTTTGTATACAAAATGGCCAGTAAAATTAGAAAGATATTTGACGCTATCTTCCCTCCGGGAATGTTTACAAGAGATTTTTATAGAGCTAAACATCCTTGGGAAGGAATAAATGAACCACTTAGAAAATATAATTTTACAACTCTGAATGACCCGACAGCAACGATAGAAATAGTGCAAAAAAGAGGGGGAGTAAAATTTAAAGATGTTACACCAGAATCAACAATAAATTTTATAAGAGAGTTGAAAATTTTAGGTGTTTCGTTGGGAATGGTTGCATTAGGCTTTGGTTTTGGAGTATTAACTAAAAATTTATCCCAAATTAACGAATTTTGTTACAAGACAGAAGCTGCTTTTCAATCTTCATTTTTAGAAGATAAATATGATTTGTATTATCCTCATCTTCAAAATCCGTTGAAAGAAAGAATCTCAGATTTCTTGGGAGCATTTCAAAAACAAGAATTGAATTTTGCATTTGTTTCAAGTGAAAGACCTCCTGTAATAACCAAAGAACAAAAAGAATTATTCGCAAATTTAGGACTTGTTCCATCCCAGAGATATATAGACATACGATTTGAAGATGCAAAATCTCCAATAGAATCTTTTGAGTATGAATCCTCAAGATATTATTTGTATAGACCTGATCCTGTTCAATTAAAATGGAAAAGAAGAAATAGTGGTGTTGGAGGTGTTTCTGTCAAAAGACATCCTGCAGTTGATTTGGCAACTTATCCAGGAGTAAGAGTTTCTGTTTATTCCACACTGGAAGGAATAGTAAGTTTTTCAGGAAATTTCGGAGGATGGGGGAAATATGTTGAAATAATTCACGGGGAAACAGAAGTTGCGTTTAGTGAAGAAAATAAAGTTATAGTAGATTATAGAGATTTAAGAAAGAATATTAATACAAAAATAGAGTTTTTTAACAGCGATACAGTAATTAAAGGAATGATTGGAACATGTTATGCTCATCTAAGGGAAAGATTTGTTGAAGAAAGTGATTATGTTAAAGCAGGACAAGAAATAGGGATTGTGGGGATGACTGGACATGCAACAGGCCCACATTTGCATTACGGAATTTTCGTTTCAACACCAGTAGACACAGTTATAAGTGGTGTTCGTTACAATGAAAAACGCTATTGGCTTAATCCGGATTATTTTTATGAAGATGTACTAATTGATCCAAAAATAGATAATGGGATTCCAGATGGTTTTCCAGGTTTTGTAACTGAGCCAAGTCAAATGCAGAGCAAAGTAAACAGTTTGTTAAATGGATATGATTATGCTTTGAGAAGCAAAAGATTGACTGAAGAAAGAAGAATCGCATTAGAATTGGGCAGAGATAGTTTAGAAAAAGAAATTAATAGTTTAAGATGGGAGAATTTCAAATGGAGATATGAGGATGATAGTTTATATTTATATGATGTTTCAGCTGGAGAGTCAGTCTCAACTTATTTACCATTATCTGGAATAAATACAGTTTATAAATCTAAAATACAAATTCAAGATGAAATGCTCTTTATCGGAAGAATTTTAAACACAAGAAATGATAAAATTTTAGACAAGATTTACTGGTCTTTTTATGGGTATTAGATAATATATAGAAAATAAAATAAATACTCACTTAACAAAAACCTTTAAATAATACTTTATTTTAATTATATCATTAAAAGGAGGTTATGATGTTAAGCAGAAAAAAAGCTGCGTTCGAGATGTCTATAACAACAATAGTTATTCTGGTAATAGCAATGACAATGTTAATTTTAGGAATAGTTCTAATAAGAAGCATAATGTGTGGTGCAATGGGCTTAACTCAAGATATCAATGAGAAAGTCCGAGGACAAATCAACAAATTTTTCACTGAAGGCGGAGATGTTCCAGTTCATTGCGTTGGTGAAGGAAGTGATGCACCATTAATGCCTGCTGGAAGAACTAACTATATTATGTGCACGATAAAAGATCCAAGTTCTGGAAAAGAGGTAACTTTTACTTTAGATAAAATAACATATTATCCTAAAGTAGGTGATTCTGATAGAGTGGATGATTGGGCAAGAGATAAAGAAGATAAAAAAGTGAATATAGGAATAAATCAAGAGTTAACAGTTAAGGCATATGCTCTGAATGTTCCTGCAAATGTAGATGGAACTGTCAACATACAAGGAAAAGCAACACAGGGTGGGCAAACTATTGCATATATAGACTTGGATTTCACTGTAAAAAAAGTTAGCGGCTTGCAGAACGCAATGTGTTAAATTTATTTTTTATTTTTATTCTTTTCAATAGTTTTTTAAATTCTAAACTATATTCTTAACTATGAATAAAAAAGAAGCTAGAGAAATTCCGAAGTTAAAACTTTTTAATACTTTGACAAGGAAAAAAGAAGTTTTCAAACCGATTAAAAAAAACGATGTTGGAATTTATACCTGCGGTCCGACAGTTTATTTTTACCAGCATATTGGAAATATGAGATGTTATCTTTTTGAAGATATTTTGATAAGAACTTTGAAATTCAACGGTTTTAATGTTAAAAGAGTAATGAACATAACTGATGTGGGACATTTGACATCAGATGCTGACGAAGGCGAAGACAAAATTGAGAAAGCTGCAAAGAAAGAAGGGAAGAAAGCTGAAGATATAGCAGAATATTATGCAGGAGTTTTTTTTGATGATGTTAAAAAATTAAATATTATTATGCCGGACGTGATATGCAAGGCAACAGACCATATTCCGGAGATGATTGAGTTGGTTGAAAAATTAATAAAAAAAGGTTATACTTACGAGACAGATGACGGAATTTATTTTGACACTTCCAAATTCAAAGATTATGGAAAATTGGCAAAGCTTAATATTGAAGGTTTGGAAGCTGGAATAAGAACTGAGATGAGGGAAAAAAGAAATCCAACTGATTTTGCATTATGGAAATTTTCTGAAAAACCTGGTTTGAGGCAGCAGGAATGGAGCGCTTTCATGAAGATGGGTTTTCCAGGATGGCATATTGAATGCTCGGCAATGTCGATGAAATATCTCGGAGAGCATTTTGATATTCATTGCGGCGGTATTGACCATATTTCAGTTCATCATACTAACGAGATAGCGCAAAGTGAATCAGCAACAGGAAAAAAATGGGTTAATTATTGGTTACACAGCAACTTTTTGACATTCAAAGGTTCGAAGATTTCAAAATCAAAAGGTGGTTTGTATACAATCTCTGAATTAGAAAAAATTGGTTTTGAACCGCTAGCATTCAGATATTTATGTCTTACAGCTCATTATCGTTCTGAATTAAATTTTTCCCTGGAAGATTTAAAAGCAAGCCAGAAAACATACAATAATTTAAAAAATAAAATCATTGAATTTAGAAAACATTTCAAGACAGAAAGGATAGACTCGGATGAAAACAAGGAAAAAACAGAAGAATACAGAATAGAATTTCTGGAAGTAATAAATGACAATTTGAACACTCCGAAAGCATTGGCTTTGGTCTGGGATATTATAAAAGACAAAAATTTAAGCGAGAGTGAAAAATATGAACTGCTTATCGAGTTTGATGATGTTCTTGGATTAGATTTGGCTTCTTTTGAAAAAGAAAAAATTGTTGTTCCGTCAGAAATAAAAAAGATAGCTGAAGAAAGATTAAAGTCAAGAAAAGAAAAAAATTTCAAAAAGTCAGATGAGTTGAGAGTCAAATTAAACAAACTCGGCTGGAAAATTGATGACGTCAAAGATGGGTATGAATTGAGCAAAGTTTAATTCTTCAAAAATTTTTTGATGAAAATTATTTAAATAGAAAGATTTAAATAGTAATATCAATTGATATTATTAAATAAAATGGAATTATTATTAAAACAAAAATATAATGAAATAAATGAAATAGCCAGAAGCCCGACACTTCAAACTGTTTTGATGGTAGAAAAGTTTATAGAAGAAAATTCCGGAGAATTCAAAAAAACATCATTGTTCAAAAAACTTCCGAAAAAAGTCATGTGGCAGACATTTCAGGTTATAATGGAATATCTTGAGAGCATAGGGAAAATAGCTTATGACAAGAAAGGATATGTTGTTTACATATGGAACCCAAAACTTGTAGAAAAATACAGAAATAAAAAAGGATTAGAATGGAATGCAAAGTAATCTTTGCTGATGAGAAACTTAAGCAAACTTTTGAAGAACTAAAAAGCAAAGATGAAAGGCTTTTTAAGGAAGTAGAAAAAGCCCTTAACGAAATATGCAAAAATGCGTTTTGCGGAAGAAATGTAAGAAAGAAATTAATACCAACGGAACTTATTCAAAAAATATGATATTAATAATTTATGGATTTATAATCTCAGAAAAGACTGGAGATTGTTATATTCGGTAGGAAGAGATGAGATAGAGGTATTGGCAATAATTCTTGACTGGATGAATCATAAAGATTACGAACGTCTTTTTAAGTTCTAAGTTCAAAAAGTTTTGTTAATAAGTTCTATAATCTCTCAATCCTTCACTACTTTTTTAAACATAATATCCTAACCTTCACACTTTCCCCCTTAAACATAAATTTTAATCTGCGGCATCTCGCCGATATTTCCGCCGATATTCTCTATCCAGAATTTGTAAGGAGTGGTTGATTTCTGAAGCTGCAAATTCTGGTTATTATCAGTTACGATATTAACTCTGTCTTTTAATTCCAATTTGATTGTGATGTCATATTTATCGCCTGTTTTTTTTGTCTGGACTTTTAAAATTCCCAATTCCTGAAACTCATCGGCAGTTGCCACTTCGCTCAGCTGATATCTCGACGCTTTCATCTGCCAGACAATATAATCTTCCAAAGGATTAACAGTCAAATCTCCTTTTGACATTTTGAATTCCAAACCTAAACGAGTTCCTGCTGCCTGACTCGCCTCTATAATCTTCTCGTTTATCACATTTAATGAATTGATTGTCTGTTCAATAACTAAATTGTCTCTTGTCTGGTCTATTCTTGGTTTTGCAACAGCCAATAATGTTCCGATTACAGCCAAGCCAATTAATGTATAGAGAACTGTGGATATCCAAACACTTGCTCTTTTATTTAACCATCCCTTTTTAGAAAAAAGGTCTGGTCGAACCCCAAAAACTATTTTAGTTTTTTTATTTTTCATTTTTTATTTGTTAATGATTCTGCATTGAAATGCAGACTAATGTTGCTCTTGTTAAAGAGCAAATGCATTAATCCCTATGTAAAAGTAAAACTTGGCGCACATTTAGGCAGGTCAACTTCATCGTAAACTTTGCAGGTTTCTAATGTGGTTCCTACTGTGATAATTGGTGCTATCCCTACTCTAGAAACGGGATAATTTATTCCGGAAGCGGAAGCGTCAATAAGATAAGATTCGTCTCCGTTCGCATTCGGCAATCTTATCGGGATGTTCCTGTCTGTCGGATTGTAAACATTGCTTGCATTAGGCTTTATCTCAACTGTTGACGAACTTCCCGCATAGCTCAGATGAACCTGTATAGCGTTTAGTTCATAACTTTTTTCATCTCTGCCTAATTGCAGGAAAACATAGTAATTTTTAACACCGTTATTATCGAACTCCAGAAGACATGACTTATATTCCTCATCTGTATTCAAACTCAACCCGGCAGCGTCCTGACATGCCTGTGTTGTCTTGATTGTTTTCGTCATTGAGTTTACAACAACAAAAATAACTCCTGCTGCAACCACTGTTATTCCTATCAATAAAACTGTTGCAATCAAAGCTGAAACAGCTTTTTTATTCATTATCATTTCTTGATTAAACTTCTTTTCAAGAAGTTTATATTTAAACCTCCTTTTGATATTATTAAAATTATTCTTCTATATTTAATACTTGCGAATTCTCCTTACAGGTGTATTTTTTTACAGTCAAAGTGGTTAATGGACCGCTTATTACCGGAGTAATTTCAATTTTTTCCTTGTTTGCAAATTCCTCTGCAGTTATAATAAAATATCCCCCCTGGGAAGGTTCAAGTATGACTTTCTTTTCATCAATTATAACTTGTTTGACTAATGTATCTGAAGAGCCCAAGCCGGAAACCTTTACATTTAATTCATAAATCGGGACATTTCCCGTGTTGCTGACGAAAACTTTTATTTCTGAACCTACTTGTTTGGCTTGCATTTCCAGACCAATATCAAAACATTTTCCAGCAAGTTCGGGGTCATTTTCCTGCATCTGTTTCAGCATATTTCCTCTGAGAAAAGCAAAAACAGTCCCGAACAAAGCAATAGTAATTGCTATTAAAAGAATTGTTGCGATTATTGGTGAAAGTCCTTTCTTATTCATTTTACAAACAATTTTCCAGCTCTAATTTTATTAAATTTTCTCTGCAGTAAACAATTTCACTTTCTTTCATCTTGAACGGCAAAATTTCTAAGACATATAATGCTGAAGGTCTTTGATAGACATAAACTGCCTCAGAATTTTGTTTCAATGGGAATTCTCCCTCTAATAAAATTTTTTCTTCATCTTTAAACTGATAAATAGCTCCGCCATTTTTTTCATTTGCATATTTGATGCTGAAGCCGTCTATAGAGAATAATCCCCTGTTTTTTATTTTGATTTCTATTGCATTCGGATAATTTTCATTGTTGCAGTTGTAAGAAACTGTAAAATCCAAAGATTCTGTGCATTTTTCTTCCGGAACAGCATGCTTTGCATAGTTGTTCAGCCATACGAAAACAGCTCCGGACAATGCTATAGCTAAAACTATCAATAAAATATAAGATAAAATCTCACTCACACCCTTTTTATTCATTATTATTTTAAGTTTTTTCATTTTATAAAGATTCTGAATTAAAAATGTAAATGTCATCATACTTCTCTGTTTTTATTATGACTAAAAATTTATTTTCCTTTGAGGTCGAAAAATAATAAGGCAGAGGTTTTTCTAAATCAAGCAAAGATAGCTTAACATTTTCAATATCGGTGTCTCCTGCCGGAATAACTTCCCTGAAATTATCAAAGAATAACGGCAGAGAATCCTTTTTTCTCAAATCCTTGATTTCCTGTGTTATCTCCAAAGTGAAAGACCAGATTGAGACGCTTGTTTTTAATTTTTCTTTTCCTCCGGAGATTAATCCGTAGTTCTGCCATTCAGCGTCTTTATATTTGACATCAATCTGCCTTTTTTCCTCGGCATAATTCATTACCACAACTTTTTTTTCATTTCCATAAATATAAATAAGCTCCATTTTCGGGTCTATATTTGTCCCGTAAGTTATAAAATCGGTTGTAAATTCATCAACTTTATCTGCCAAATTGGATGGGTCTTCGCTTAAAGAATAATCAAAAACTCTTGAGACCTCATAAAAATAATTCTCGGCTGCCTGATAAAATTTATCCGGAGATGGGTTTGGTTTTATGTAATTTGATATTGCAACAAGGCTGAATATAACAGCTATGAAAATAATTGCCGCTATAATATAAAACTGCCCTCTTTTATTCATGGTATGATAAAACTGAGATAATATTTAAAATTAATCATTTGTATATTAGAATGAAATAATCCTTTTAAATAGTAAAGATATAATTTATTAAATGGGAAAAAATATATCGGCAGAATATTTTTGGTTGGACAGGGAAATTGGAAGATTTAAAAGAGAAGGTAGATTAATCCCAGAAGATCAAAAAAAGATTTATCATTTAATTGGGAAAAATTTTTGTACAGAAAAAAGAGTTGTTGATGTAGGCTGTTCTTGTGGTGTAGGTTCTAATTATTTGTCTCAATACGCCTCTTATGTTTTAGGAATAGATGTAAATAAAGAAGCTATTAAATTTTCTAATGAAGCTTTTTCCAGACCAAGTCTGGAATTTGCTGTACTTAATATTGAAAGTCCAGATACAATTATCCCTTCCACTTCTTTTGATGTTATCGTAATGATAGAGGTACTAGAACATTTAGGTGATTATGAAACTGGTCTGCACACATTCCGAAAGTTTTTTTCAAGAAAAAGTTCAACGGGGTTTATTACTGTGCCAAACATTAATAATGAGCAAGTTAAAATTAAAGATGCTATGAATGAATTACATTTGCATCACTGGACTGCTAAAGAGTTTTATGATATAATTAGTAAATATTTTCAAGCAGTTACTATGTATTCTGTTGAAAAACTGAAAAAGTTTGCTCAAGAAGAGATTGTTGATGAAAATACTGAAACTGGAATTATTATAGCTAAAGTAGAAGATCTGAAGTGAGACTAGAAGATTATTTAAATTTTCCTAGTCAAGAAATAATTTTTTATAGTTAAATCTCTTTAAATCTTTTTCAATATCTTGGTATGATTTACCGCATAACATTCCGCCTGCAAGAAATTCTTCATCAGTTACCTCTACTAAACAAAAATCTGGCATTTCAAATTTATTTTCTTCTTCTTCTGATTCAAATTCAAAATCTATCAAAACCAAACCTTCTTTTTCATCCTTAAAGATACCAATTTCTGCTTTTCCATTCCCGTAATCATAATAATATCTTATTTTTCTGGTTCTTTTTCCTTCAACTTCACTAAGCTCTTCGAATTCTTCTTTTGTTAAAGTTATAGTTTCCTCTTTTTGTTTTGAGGGATCATTGCCTATCTGTTGTTTTTTTGTAATTTCAAATTTATCACCGCTTTTCCTGATTCTCACGACGGGATGTCTAATTTTTTTAGGAACATAAATGTCCATTATTTCTCTGCAAGGATAGTTCTTAATGTCTTTCGGAATGTATTTTGCAAGATAGGTTCTTTCAATTTCTATCATCCTATTAAAAGGGGACTACAATTTTTAAACTTATTCAAAACTTTTATAAACGTGATTTGACTAAAAAGGTTGAGGTCTCGTAGCTCAGCTGGTAGAGCACCGGACTTTTAATCCGGGTGTCGCGAGTTCAAGTCTCGTCGGGACCACTTTTTGTATTTATTATATCAAAAAAGAAGATTTATTTTGTTTTTTTGTTTAGTTTAAAATTAGCACTCCGTAATGCTAAATTTTGGGGGACTGGGGTGACAGTTCATTGTTACCTAAGCGGGACTTGAGATGACTAAAAAAATTATTTCTTCTTTTTTTGTGGTTTATTCCATCTGGCAGTTTTACATTTCGGACAGATTAAGGGAGTTTCATCTCCTCTTTTCATCCAGATGTGTCCGCATTTTTCACACTTGTAAACTTCTTCATCTCCGAACACTTTTTGTATTGCCATAATTAATCTAAATAATTGAAATATATAAAGTTTACTATTTAGGTTTACCTAATAACCGAAAGATTTATATAGTTGTATTACCTAATAAGTATACCTAATAAGTAAATAAACAAAGGGCTCCGAAGAGCCCTGATTTCACCCGTCGTCAAACAAATGAAATCTATAAAAGAAAACGAAAAGAAGTATAAAAAATTATCGTGTCCTAATTGTAGTTCTGAAGATATTATTAAAAGGGGCTTTAGGAAAACTGAAAATAGAGGAAAGATACAAAGATATTATTGCAAGGATTGTTCTCAAAGATTTATAATTGATGATGGATTTTTTAGAATGAGGAACCATCCTAAAAAAATAACCTGTGCTATAGATTTATTTTGTCGTGGAGTTTCCACAAGAAAGGTTCAAGAGCATTTCAAAGCATTTTATCCTCATAATTCTTCACACAAATCTGTCTATAAATGGGTTGTAAAATATTCAGATATGATTTCTAATTTTACAGATAAATTAAAAATTAATTCAGGAAAAGAAATACAAGTTGATGAAATGGAATATCATAGACGAACAAATCCAACAAAGAAAGGAGTCAGCAAAGAGTGGTTTATTGATTCTGTTGATTGTAAAACTCGTTATATGGTAGGCTCAAAGTATTTTAAATCACGAGGACAAAAAGAAATTAGAGAAGTCATGAACAAAGTAAAATACAAAACAGAGGGTTATGTAACAACAATTACAACAGATGGATATACTGCTTATGAAAATGTTGTTAAGAAAACTTTTGGTTGGAGCAACAAAGAACAGAAGTATTTAATAAGACATAATAAAGTTGTAGCATCAAAAGGAGAAGGATTTAACATAATGATTGAAAGGTTGCATAATTCAATCAGAGAAAGAACAAAAACTTTTAGGGGTTTTCACGGAAGCGTGGAAAGTGCAGAGGCAATAATGAAAGGTTATGAAATATACTATAATTTCATAAGAAAACACCAAGCAATTAAGAAATGTCCTTATGAGTTAGCTATTCCAGAATTAATATTGTCTTCTGGAAATAAATGGTTGGGGGTTGATTCATATTTCAAAGTCAAATCATTCCAAAAATCAAACTTGCAATAGTTGAGTAAATAATAACCAATAAAACATAAACTGCTGTTTTTTTATTCCCTAAGACTTTTCTTATAACTAACATATTTGGAAGACTTAAAGAAGGTCCTGTTAATAACAATGCAAGAGCAGGTCCAGAAGCCATTCCCTTAGCAATTAATGCCTGTAATATTGGAATTTCTGTTAATGTTGAAAAATACATAAATGCTCCAAAGATTGAAGCAATAAGATTTCCAAAAATAGTATTTTCACCAACTAAGTTTTGTATTAAAGTTTCTGGAAGCAAAGGCATAATAAAACCCGCAATAAAAACACCGATGAATAATAAAGGTAATAACATCTTAGAAAAGTTCCAAGTTTCACCAAGCCATTCTTTAGTGCTTTCTTTATGGAATTTAAAGACAACTAATAAAACAACTGAGATAGCAAAAGAAAACATTAGAATATATTTCGCTAATTGGTTAATCTGCAAACCATTAACAACTAAGACTGCAATCATTAAACCAAAAAATACAAAGATAACTTTTTTTGACATTTGAGTATCTTTGCTTTCCTGCATAAATAATCCCCCTTGTTCTGCTTTTTCTCTAAATATAAAAGCCATTGTTAATCCTACCAATATAGATAAAAAGATTGCAAAAAATATTCTTGCAAGTCCGATTTCATAACCTAAAACAGACATTGTTAAAAAAATTGCGGCTATATTTATAGCAGGTCCAGCAAATAAAAAAGTTATTGCAGGTCCAAGCCCGGCTCCTCTTTTTCTGATTCCTGCAAATAAAGGCAAAATTGTGCAAGAACAAACTGCTAAAATTGCCCCTGAAATAGAAGCTATTGAATATGAAACAATCTTTTTTGATTTATGTCCGAGATACTTTAAGACTGCATCTTTTTTTACAAAAACCGCTATTGCTCCCGCAATAAATAATGCAGGAACTAAACAAGTTAAAACATGTTTCTGAGCATAATCATGTAATAAATCAAACGCAGATAAAATTGAAGTCTTAAACCAATCAGAATTAGAAGGAACAAAATATAAAATTCCAAATACTAAAACTATCCAAAAGAGCATATAGTAATCTTTTCTTTCCATTTTATTTAGAACTCTTTTTAATTATTCCCAACAATTTCTCCTCATCCTCAGGCATTCCAACATTAGCAACCTTACCATCTATAACTAATGCAGGGCTTCCCATAACTCCAAGTTCAATTAATTCATTAATATCTTTAGAGTATTCAACTTCTGCTTTAATCTTTCCTTCTTCTTTAAGTTTCACAACCCATTGGTGAAGTTTTGTGCAAGTTGGACAGCCCGAACCAATAACTTTTATTTTCATTTTCTAAGACCTCTAAATTTAATTATCCTTATTAATGCAAATACTATAAAAACAATCCCAAACCAGACATGCAAATCAATTATTAATCTTGAACCCGCTTGACTTCCGGTTAAATATTTAATAAATAGAGGGATAGATGTTACTGCAACTAAAACAAAACTAATAATACATAAGATTTTGAATAATTTATCTTTATTCATTTTTAACTCCTTTCGCCCTATCTTGAATTCCAAGAACAACTAAATCCTCTTCTGCTTTTATTCCTCTTGTTTCATCTTTTTTTATGTAGATACCATGATTTTTTGTTAATGTAGATTTTCCATTAATATCTGTAAATACTCCTTTTCCTTCAAGAACCATTAAAAAGACAGCATAATCTTCTTCATGTGGAGGAATCTCAACACCTTTTTTTAAACATATCAATGCAGTATGAAATCCTTTTGAATTAAGAAAATGCTTCTTAATTGGTTTTTCATCAGAATATTCAATTTTTTCATTTAAATCATAGGTTTTCATAAGCAACAACCTCCGCAATCACGTTTAGACTCTGAATCTTCTTTTAGCTCGCAATCTACTGAACAGACGTTTTTATCAGCACAACATAATTCTTCTGATGATAAATTAACTTTTACTGCCTTAAATTTTAAACTCTCTACTGGAAGTTTTTGATACTGCCTTTCTGAAATACCTCTATTCTCGTCCAAAATAGTAACATCAAAACCCGCCTTTTTTATTTTATCCAAATAATCTTCTTTTTGTAATGCTCCAGAAACACAAGCAGTTAGTAATCCTTCATCTTTTTTTTGTTCTTCAGTTAACTCTCCAGTTAAAACCATGTCTGAGATAAACATTTTACCGCCTTTCTTTAAGACTCTATAACTCTCAGAGAAAACTTTATCTTTATCTGGAGAAAGATTAATGACACAATTACTAAGAATAATATTTATTGAATTATTTTCTATAGGTAATTCTTCAATGTCCCCTAATCTAAATTCAACATTTTTGTAGTACATTAACATTTTCTATATTATTCACTTCTTCTAAAATCCCATTATCTTTTACATTTTCACAATGAGGACATCCAACACCCCAAAAGAAATAAACATTTTTTTGGTTATCTGTAATTTGTTCAGCAGAAATATTACTCACAAAACTAAAGATTATGATTAAAAATAATGTTAATGCTAGGCCTCTTTGAATTTTCAATGCCATAATATATTGATAAATACCAATATTTATAAAGTTTACGAAACTAAGAACAGCAACAGGGTTTATGTGCAAGTTTAGCTTTAGAAAACCCTAATGCTTTAAACACATCGCAGACTCTTTTATCAGAAATAAAATAATAAACCTTTTTCCCATCTTTTCTCGAATCTAAAATTCCTGCTTTTCTTAATACATCTAATTGTATCGAGGTTGTAGATTGAGTCCTTTTAACATGAGGAAAGATTTCACAAACGCATTTTTCTCCATCTAATAAAAATTCCACAATATTTAATCTTGTTCCCTCACCAAGTGCCTTTAAAATTTGAAGTTCTTTTTTCATGATATATTGAAGAATATCAATCTTATAAAACTTTCCAATGTGTTTCCCTAAACAAAAGTCCCGCTTAGGTAACAATGAAGGGTGACAGAAACATTTATAAAGGAACCTTCAGAAGTATTTAGTATTGGTAAGTTGCTATTTTAGAGGAAAAAATGCATGTTCTGCAATGTAAACATATTAAG
>Ga0210018_1000017_pt1 | contig 61739 bp, 79 predicted proteins | sample CryGeyCG2014_010_2_FD_183967 | JGI IMG/M metagenome (GOLD analysis project Ga0210018, IMG submission 183967) | Groundwater microbial communities from aquifer - Crystal Geyser CG09_land_8/20/14_0.10 (SPAdes) (version 2) | ecosystem: Environmental > Aquatic > Deep subsurface > Groundwater | place...
CATAACTAATGAATAAAATTACAAATTTAATAATATTTCTATATAGGTGGCAGTGTAGAAATCCTCTGTAAAATCTTATAATATCTGAAGGATTTATTTTAAATAATAAAATCTTTAGCGAGTTAATGGCTCGCTTAAGATTAAAAATGAGTGAATAAATAATGAGTGAATTTTGTCAAATATATACTTTGCCATTCTATGAAAAGGTTAAGATTTACTTGGATAGAATCGGATTAAGAAGATATTCTTGCAAGTTCAGCAAGAAAACTTTCAGCCAGCATGCTTTATTTTTCATTCTGGCATTGAAAGAAAAAATCAATTGCAGTTATAGAATAATTGCTAAAATTTTGAAAGAGTTGGGAATTTACAGAAATATGGGAATAATGAAAATCCCGCACTTTACAACAATCCAAAAATTCTGCGAAAGAATGGACAAAAATATTTTGAACTTATTAATAAATAAATTAGCACCAAAAATAACAGAAACTATTATTGGCGACGGCACAGGCTTTTCAGTAAACAACCCCAGCTTCCACTACTTAAGCGTTCTAAGAAGATTCACAAAAAAGAAAATAACAATCAAAAGCCCAGTAAATATTGTTTTACTTGCTGACTTAAAAACAAGACTAATAAAATATGTAAACACCTCACACACAAAAACTCACGAAGCCAAACTAACAAAACCACTATTAGAAAATCTGGATTGCAAAAACTTCATCTACGACAAAGCACTAGACTCAAAACTAATAAGAAAAAAATTAGAAGAACAAAACATAAACCCAATAATCCCATACAGAAAAAACAATAAAAAGAAAAAAATAATAAACCAAGAATTATACAAACAAAGAAACATAGCAGAAAGCATCATCAGCGCAATCAAAAGAACCTACGGAAAAACAATAAACAACAAAAAACCAGACACCCAACAAAAACAAACACTACTAAAAATCCTAAACTACAACCTAAACATCACACTAAAAAAAATACTCAACTGGCTAAAACAAATGATTTCTACAAAGCCTGCCTTTTATAAATTTTTTTAAAAGCATGATGCGTTAATTATTATTCATGGACACGAAGAGCAAGGCGCTTGTCATAATAATATTAGTATTATTGCTGGGTTTTCTTGTCTACTTGAGCAGTTCTTTTTACCAAATATTTGCATTAAGCGTGATAGTTGCATACTTCGTTTATCCTTTGAAGAAGAAATTGTTTAAAAAAATCCGGAATGAGACAGTTGTGTCATTAATGTCTATGATTATAGGATTCTCAATTCTTTCAACTGTTATTGTAATATTCGTAACCAGCCTGTATAATGGTTTTGTGGGCATTGCATCCTTTGCGAGTGAAGCGCAGAATATTCAGTTAATTAATTCAACAATTAATTTGTTCGATTCACTTAATGTTCAGCAGCCGTTAACTCAGGCAGGATTAACCCAATTGGCATCTTTTATCCAGAACTTGTTCTTCTTTGCCCCGCAACTGGCATTAAGCATGTTCGTATTCTTATTCTTCCTTTTCTACTTTATCAAATACGGCGAGGAAATAATTGAAGCAGTGCGCGGGATTGTTCCGCCTGCTGAAATAAAATATTTTGACAAATTCACTAACAGGTTAAATTCAATGATGAAAGCCATTTTTCAGGGGCAGTTCATAACCTCACTTGTCCAGTCAGTCGTTTTATTCGTATTCCTGCTTTTCCTCGGCACGCCTTACGCTTTCGAATTAACATTTTTCACATTCTTATTGTGCTTTTTTAACATAACTGTTGCCATAGTTCCCACATTTCTCACAATTTTTTACTTGTATCAGGGCTACTTAATGGGTGATTACACTCTTTTCTTAATCAACGTGATATTCCTGCTTTTCATAACAACAATTGACAACGTTATCAAGCCGTTAATAGGCGAGAAAACCGCGAGTTTTAATCCAGTATTCTTCATTCTTGGATTAACAGGAGGCGCGTTAACATTGGGATTCACAGGATTCATAATAGGGCCTTTAATTTTCGGAATGTTCCAGGCAGCGCTGGAAATATTATTCGAAAACAAGAAAATCAATTTTGTCTAAAAAAATTCTTTTTCGTATTTTGACAAGTCAGTGCGCAACTTGCTGAAATCCATTAAAGTGTCAGAATTAACATAATTATTATTAACAAGTTCTTTAACAGGTTCATCTTCAAAATATTTATCACTAATACTATCAGAAATTTCCTCAATTAAATCATTCATTTTCTTCTTGTCATTATTTGTGAACATAGTTAATTCATTAAAGTATTATTATTAAAAACTTTTTGAAATTAGTATTGTTTTATTCCCGGAACAAAAATTCTTAAAGAATTAATTATAATTTTATTAATTATGGAAATAAGAGCAAGCCATATATTAGTGGATGACAGGGAAACTGCCGAGAAGCTCATAAAGGCATTAGGGGAAGGCGCGAGTTTTGCAGAATTAGCATCTGAATACTCCTCATGCCCGAGCAGGAATAACTGCGGGGACTTAGGATTCTTCCCCAAAGGAGTAATGGTTCCTGAATTCGAAACAGCAGCATTCAAGCTTAAAGTGAACGAAGCCACCAAAGAACCAGTCAAAACGCAATTCGGCTACCACATAATATTAAGAACTGCCTGAATTATATGTATCCAGTTATGAATGCCAGGAAGTCAATGAGTAATGTAAGAGATATAATAGCGCTGTTGTAGGAAGTGAACCCGAGTACTGAAATGAGAAAGTAAAACAATGTCGTCTTGGGCAAAAACCAGTATATGCGCAAGTAATGAAGAATAGTTTCAAATCCTGACAAGTTAATATCTACCTAACTCCATAGAAACACTTTTATAGTTCTTAAACTTTGCTGATGCTCAGAGCAGTTATACTCAATTTTAAGAAGGTATACTAGGAAGGGCAGGAATTAAATTTTAATATATATTTACCATATGGTAAATAATTGTATATTATTTTTTGTGCTGCCACTCTTCTTGGACTGAAAGGGGATTGAACCCTTGACCTCCACGGTGCAAACGTGGCGCTCTACCACTAAGCTATCAGCCCGATTAATATAGTAGGAAAGGAATTGTTTAAAAAGTTTTTCAATATTATTACTATTTGTGAAATTAAATTTTGAGCGCGCCTTTGCTGAGGAACTAGTGATTAAGGATATAATTTCAAAACTCGGATGGGGTTACATTAACAGCGAGCAGGTCAGGTGCGTGTTCTCAAAGAAGAGCCAGAGCAGGAGGGTTATTGCAAGAATCTGGAGCACTCCGAGAATATTCTCATTCGCTTACGGCACAAAACCATTATACGCCATAGAATTATTAAAAAATCGTTACGAGAAACTTGACGAGAGGGACAAAATCAAAGTTTTAATCCATGAATTACTGCACATTCCAAAGACTTTCAGCGGAGCATTAAAGCCCCATTTTGAAATGCAGAAAACCCTTAACTGCGGAACAGTGGAGAATTATTATAAAGATTACATGGAAAAGTAAAAGTTTAAATAATAAGATTGTTTGTGTTATCAACAGACGATGAGTGAATTAATGCACGCAAATTGTTGGGACAGTAGCATTATTTACTTTACAGTCTTGGGAAGATAAAGTTCCCGATGAAAGTTCTCAACCATTTTTTTCATCAACACCAACAAAAAAACTTGAGGGATATACTGTCACATTCTTTCGCATTGGAACAAAAAAAGTAAGGGTTAATTCAGGAATAATAACGCAATAAGATTCAATCCAAGAAAAAAATTAAACTCAAAGGCTGATGCTTTTGCAGCGCCTAGGACTATTAGTCCATTTTAATGACTTGCTCTTGAATAAATTGTTGAATTCCTGAAATTAATTCTTAAAAAAAAATTAGTCATATTTTTGCGCCACTAAAAAAAAATTAGCAGGCGCAATTAAGGGAGGTGGAATAAATTAACACCTTAAAAAAAACCGAACCGATATGGCTTCAAGAAGAGGAGGGAGCAGTGCAGGAATCCAAGAAAAAAATTAAACTCAAAGGCTAACGCATTTTTTTGCGGCGCCTAGGACTATTAGTCCATTTTAATGACTTGCTCTTCCGCACGCTTCCCCTATTGGAGCCGATAATTTATTTAAGTCGCCAATGCATCTTTAATAGTCTGATGAAAAAGGAAAGGATTGACCAATTACTGAAATTATTGCTGCTCATATTATTCGTTGTTCTTATAAGCATTATTTACTATTTGTATCAGGCAGTTGTGACTGACAAATTAAATATTGCTCTGCTTGCAATAACTTTTTTATTGCTCATTGTGCCGGTGAGTTTCCTTATGCTCCAAATCCTTTCTGCAATAACTCACCGCGCAAGGCAGGAAAAGGATGAAAAGCATAAAAGAACCATGAAATCAGCGGAAATTGTCAAAAAATCAGGAAATTAAAAGTTTTTAAATAAGAACTTTTTTGTTGAAAAACTATTATGAAATTAAAGGAGTTATTATTGACAAGGGAGGAAGTCATTATTAATGCTAATCCAGAATGCATAAGGCTCTGCCCAGCAGGAGTTATCATACCAATTCATCACCAAATTCTTTCCAATTACTTCAACAGGAATACTGAACAATTGGCAAATAATGCATTAAATCAGACATTAATCAGTCTTGAAGGAATGGTTGATTATGAACTGGGCAGGATTCATAATGTAATGCGGGCAGATTCCTCATTAATTGACGTGCTCAAAACAATTTATTCAGAAAGGATTAGAGAAAAAAATTATTACACGAGCATTACCACTCCTTCCAGTCATGCCGAACCGGGCATTTGCACATTAAACATTAACATCAGGGGAAGCGTTTACTTTAACATTAAATCGCCTTTTTCCAAATCCAATTTTAACCTTACGAGTGAAAAATTTAAGGAATTCTTCCCTGACGCTTTCAGCATTAACACGCTGCGCTCGCACAACATTATTGACTTGTTCGATGCAGTAATAGCCAAGTACTGGGGCATAAATTACCATAATGAATTATTGAAAAAAATCATTCATGATTAATGATTTCTTCCATCTTGGACAAAGGATAAGCATTAAGGAATCTGCCATACTCGTTAATCACGAATAATAAGTCAATCCCTTCTTCCAATTCATAAGATTTATTGATTGGCATTTCCAACTGCACCAAGTAATTCACCACTTCAGCCAAAGGCTTTGTTCCTTTATTAGTATCAGCATTCCTTTTTATTATCCTTTCAAGGCAGGTTTTAACATTGCCCTGGAAGAAGAACAGGAAAATGTCAGCATTATTTTCATTTTTTGTTCTCTTCAAATCTTTCCTTCTTTTAATAGTGTGGGATAAACCGTCCAGTAAGGTTGATTTTTTGCACTCTATCCTGTGTTCAATCAATCTGTTAAATCTTTTATAAGCCCATATCTCGTCAGCGAATTCAACAAAATTCCCGTTATTAAGCTCCTTGTCAGCGTCAATTGATTCTTTTTCAAAATTATCTGAAAAGAAAGTGCTCTTCCCAATTCCCTGCATTCCAATACTCGTGCTGTACACGAAATTATTATTCATGTAATTTTTCAATTTATTGACTATTAATTCCTGCAAATACTCCCTTAAATTATTCTCTTTCCTTAAGAACCCAATTTTTTCATCCTCTAACCTGATTAATTCATCCAGTACTTCTTTCCTTTCCTGGCCGAACGGGTCCTCCTCATCCTTGTAATACTCATATTTTAATTTTGAATCATTATACTGCACTTTGCCAGTAAGAAGATTATACTCGTAAATTATCGGGTGCGAATCCTTAATCGTTTCCCTGAACGCGTCTTCATCATTCATAAATAATTTTTAAAAAAATATTAGATTTAAAAAAGTATTGTAATGTTCAATATTGTGTAGTGCTTTGGTGTTATCTTCTTTCAGCATCATTCCTATTTTTACAAAGTTATGGTGCTCATTTTCTCACTTATTCAATAAATAAATGAAAAAAGGAGGTGATCCACCCGCAGGTTCCCCTACGGGTACCTTGTGTTGACTTAACCCTCCTTATCAACCTTAGGTTCGAACCAAACACGAAGGATGGTTCTCACCCAGAGCCGACTCGGGTGGCTTGACAGGCGGTGTGTGCAAGGAGCAGGGACGTATTCACCGTGAATGAATGGATCACGGTTACTAGGGAGTCCAGCTTCATGAGGGTGAGTTTCAACCCTCAATCCGAACTAAGAATAGGTTTAAGGGATTGGCGTCTCCTCTCGGAGTAGCAACCCATTGTCCTATCCATTGTAGCCCGCGTGTAGCCCAAGGGATTCGGGGCATACTGACCTACCGTTGCCCACACCTTCCTCATTCTTATCGAATGCAGTCCTATTATTGTGCCCGCACAAGCCGAAGCTCGCTTAGCAAATAATAGCATGGGTCTTGTTCGTTGCCTGACTTAACAGGACATCTCACGACACGAACTTTCGATGGCCATGCACCTCCTCTCAGCGTGTTAGGCAAGACCTTTAATCTGGCCTTCATACTGCTGTCGCCCTTGGTGAGATTTCCGGCGTTGAATCCAATTAAACCGCAGGCTCCCCCCCTTGTTGTGCTCCCCCGCCAATTCCTTTAAGTTTCAGCCTTGCGACCGTACTCCCCAGGCGGACCGCTTAATGTCTTCACTACGGCACTGCGCAATCGCGAAGAATGCGCAACACCCAGCGGTCAGCGTTTACGGTTAGGACTACCGGGGTATCTAATCCCGTTTGCTACCCTAACTTTCGTCCCTCACCGTCGGACTTGTTCCAGATAGGTGCCTTCGCCATCGGTAGTCCACCTAGGATTAAAGGATTTTACCCCTCCCCTAGGCATACTCCTATCCTCTCCCAATCCCTAGATTAGCAGTATTCAAGGCAATTCGTTCAGTTAAGCTGGACAATTTCACCGAGAACTTACTAATCCGGCTACGAACGCTTTAGGCCCAATAAACATGGTCACCACTTGGGGCTCCGGGATTACCGCGGCTGCTGGCACCGGTATTACCCACCCCTTTCTTGCGAAGTACTTTGCACTTCGCCACAGCCATAGTATAAACCATGGCACTTGGGATTCCCTTATCACGCTTTCGCACATTGTAAAGGTTCCGCAACTGCTGCACCCCGTAGGGCTAGGGGCCTTGTCTCAGTCCCCTTCTCCGGGCTACCACTCTCATGGCCCGTACTGATCATAGGTTTGGTGGTCCTTTACACCACCAACAGCCTAATCAGGCGCAGTCCCATCCTTAGGCGCCGAAGCTTTATGAAGCAGGGCGTTCCAGATCCTGCTTCCTATAAAGTATTATCCTCAGTTTCCCGAGATTATCCTTTACCTAAGGGCAGGTTGACTACGTGTTACTGAGCCGTGCGCCGAGCATTGCTGCTCTGACTTGCATGTCTTAGTCGAATCCCAATAGCAGTGACCTCCAGCAGGATCAACTGGAATTGAATTTGCCGGTGTTGATCCTTCCAGGTTCAAAATCGTAAAGCCACATGACTAAAAGTTCTTTTTTTTTTAAGGAATTGTTAAATTGCAGTTATTGAAAATAACACACAACAACAAAGCACTACTATGAACATCATACCATGAAAATCTCTTCCATGATACTCATTTAAACCACACTCAGAAGTATATCCAAGAGTGGTAACATATATTGGTGCAAGATTAGTTTAAAAATCTTTCTTTAATAATTAATTTTAATTCCTTTTCTTTTCATTTTTTCAAGCCAGTCTGGTAGTGTTGTGATTTGGTTGCTGCCCAAGTCTAAATATTTTAAGTTTTTTAGTTGTTCTATTGTTTCGGGTATTTGTGTGAGTTGGTTATTGTATAAGTATAATTCTTGTAGGTTTTTGAGTTGTGTTATGCTGTCTGGTATTGTTGTGATTTGGTTGCTGCCCAAGTCTAAATATTTTAAGTTTTTTAGTTGTTCTATTGTTTCTGGTATTTTGGCTAGTTTGTAATTGTTTAATTTTAGTGTTGTTATGTTTTGGTTTTCTTTATTTGTTAGTAATTGTTCTAAGTTTTCTTGCAATATTTTATTTCTTATTTTTTCTTTTGTTATTGTGTTTAGGATTAGTAAGTAATTGTTTAATTGTTTCTGGTCTTCTAGTAATATTATTTTTTCTTCTTCTGTGAAATTATTTAAGTATTTTTCTTTTGTTAAGTATTCTATTACTGGTTCGTATCCTGCTGTTAACCTCAAACATAGTTCATCTTTGAACACTTTATTAGCTAATGAGTCTCCTGCTTCAACTAATTTTTTTAACAATGGGAAAGATAAGTTTGAATGCAATAATCTTGTGTCATAATCATTCTCAGCCCATGCCTGCAAATTGCTGCAGTGTCCTCTGAATTCTTCTTCCGGGCTAATATAATTTATTACTGTTTGTTTTCCTTCTAATTCATTGCTGTATTTCCCTGCAGCTTCATCTATTGAATCTATGTTTTTTGTTTCTTTCACTTCATCAGTGGGTATTTGTAATAGTAAGTATTTGCACTGCTGGAATAATTCACCTTTAACGTAAATATTAGTCTTACCTTTTTCTAGTTTTAGTGTAATGTAATCATTAATCTTAAACGTATTATTTTTCAATTCTTGCTCAAGAGTATTGCTCATAAAAATTAATAAGGCAGAAATTAGTTTAAAAATGTTTTTATTAAAATTGAATTATTGAAACGTTAATTAAAAAACTTTAAATACTTGATTTTTTTAAGTTTTCAATATTTATGATTGAAAATTTGTTGAAATTAACGGAAGAAGTGAAAAGTTCTGAATCTTTGAACAATGAGCAGTTCTTGAAATGGGTGGGTTTATTCAATGAATTCAACCAATACTTGAATAAACCTTCAGGGGAGAATAAGAGATTCAGGGACGAATTTGTGAACTTCACGGACAATAATAATGTGTTCGGGAATAAAGGAAGGGAATTAATGAAGAAGACTTATGAGCAGATAAAGCCAGTATACAATTTGCAGATTCAGGGCGTGCTGAAAGCATACGTTGAGAAAGAAAAATTTTAAGGAGTTAACCTTTCAGGGTCTCTTGGCAAATAAATAGCATCCCTTATATTGTCCAAATTCAGGATTTTCTGCACCACCCTAGCCAGTCCCATGCCCATTCCGCCGTGGGGAGGGCATCCGTATTTGAAGAAATTAATATAATCCTGCAGCTGCGTCAGGCTTAATCCTTTCTCCTCTGCCTGCAATTTTAAAATATTCGCCCTATGCTCCCTCTGGCTGCCGCTCGTAATCTCCAAACCCTTAAACAATAAATCAAAACTCTTCGTTGTCTTATTGTCATCATTTTTCATGTGATAAAAAGGGCGCTTATTCCATGGATAATCAACAACAAACAAGAATTCGCTCTTATGCTTCTTCAAAGCCCATGCCCCTAATAATTCCTCCTCAGCACTGCTCAAATCAGATTCATCCTCAACTTTCCCTTTCTTTTTTGCAATAATGTCCTGCGCTTCCTTAAAACTTATTTTCGGAAAAGGGCTCTCAGGGACAGCAACATTAATGCTGAACTTATTCTTTATTTCTTTGCCGAATTCATCCCTGACTGTTTTCATCACGCTAACCATTAAGCCTTCAATCTCTTTCATCACATCATAATGGTCTTCAATGAATGACAATTCCATGTCGCACATTGTAATCTCAGTCACGTGCCTTGTAGTATGGCTTTTCTCCGCCCTGAAAACTTCGCCAATCTCGAAAACTTTCTCATAACCAGCACTCATTGCCATCTGCTTGTAAAACTGCGGGCTCTGCGCCAAAAATGCCTCTTTGCCGAAATAAGGGAGCATGAAAACTTCTGCCCCGCTCTCGCTTGCAGTGCCGATTAATTTAGGGGAATGCATTTCAATAAAATTATTCTTCTCCCAGTAATTCCTCATCCCCTTCTCAACAGCGCCGCTTACTTTCATGATTAGCAGATTATTCTCTTTCCTTAAGTCAAGGAATCTCCAGTCCAAACGCTTGCTCAAGCCAGTAGTCTGCCCCTTCTCCACCACAGGTATTGGCAGAGGAGTTTCAGCCTCATTAATAATTTCAACATTGTCAGCAATAATTTCCAATCCGTTCATTGCCTGCTTATTCGCCTTAACACCCCCATTGACTGCAAGCACTGACTCTTTGTTTACTTTCTTAACCAAATCAAAAAATTTATTATCATCCTTTACAACGCACTGCACCAAACCGGTAACGTCGCGCATGATAAGGAAAACGACTTTGCTTAATGCGCGGGTTTCCTGCAGAAAACCCAGAATTAATGCTTTCTTCCCGGTTTTTAAATCCTTAATCTGGGTCCTGTTCATAAATGAAAATAATAATTACTCTTCCATTTTTAAGGTTTTTTAAATAAAAAACTTTATAACACATTAATAATTCCTTATTCTTTATGTGGGAATTAATTATTGCAGGAATCGTAGTAGTAGTGATTCTTGCTTGGATTATTGCTGCTTATAACATGTTCGTAGTGCTCAAGAACAATATTGGGAAAAGCTGGAGCAATATTAACGTGCTATTAAAGCAAAGATTTGACGAAATACCAAACTTAGTGGATACAACCAAAGGTTACATGAAGCATGAAAGGGGAACTTTTGCTGAAATAACTAAGGCAAGAACTGCATGGAGCAAGGCAACCACTATTAACAAGAAAGCTGAAGCAGAAGGAATGCTCTCAGGCGCCTTGAAATCATTATTCGCAGTTGCGGAAAATTACCCTAAACTGCAGGCGAATGAGAATTTCAAGCACTTGCAGGACAGGATAAGCATTTTAGAGAATGAAATTGCCGACAAAAGGGAATACTACAACGATAATGTTAACACTTTTAACATTAAAATCAAGCAATTCCCTGACATGTTAATTGCAGGTATGCTGAGTCTGAAAGAAAAGGATTTATTTCAGGTGCAGAGCGCTGAAACGAAGCCGGTAAAAGTCAAATTTTAAGAATTCTTTGCTATTTTTTATTTTATTCTTTTTATAAATAAAAAAGTTTTTAAAAAGAATTTTCTCTTTCTTAGTAGTATGAATAAATTAAAACAAGGATTAGAATCTGCTTTGCAGGAAATAGGAGTAAATTCAGATTATTTTACAGTGAAAGACTTTGTTTATCAAATGAGTTTCTCAGCAAGTGATATTCAAGAACTTGTGAATTATGTAGCATGCAATAATGATTTAAAAGAAAAAGCAAAACAACACCCAAGCACTATTTCATTCTATATTTCTGCAGCAGCACAAAAGATAGCAGAAAAAGAGAGAATAATAGAATTAGATATAAGAAATCTTGAACGAAACTTACCTGGAATTGGTGCAGTATGGAGAACAGGAAAATTAAAATTAATTACAAATGATGAGAGTGTTTTGAAAGCTCTAGGTTATATTGGAATGTGCATGAAAGGAGGAGAAATTGAAGTTAATGGAAACGCAGGATATTTCACTGGAACTTCAAGTACAGGTGGAAAGATTCATGTTACTAAAAACATGGCGTCTACTAATGGAGTTAAAGCAAAACTCACTTATGGCGGACAAATAGTAATAAAACAAGATTTTGATTAATTTTTTTTCTTTTTTACTTTAATTACTACACTCCTCACTCCTGGCTGGGGATAAAAATCGCAAGGCTCAACCATTTTAATAATTTCAGGAACCAGAGTATTATATTTACTTAATTGCTTCTCGTAAAATTTTAATGGAATAGTCACCACTGCCAAATCGAAATCGTAATTGTCCAGTTCCTCAAAAAACCAGTCAAGTATGCCGTAAGGCAAATTTGAAACAATCTTATTCGCATTGAAAAATCCGCACTTCTTCGCATCACCAATAATGATTTCAACATTCTCCTTCTTTCCGAGCAGTGAGGACAATAAATTGTACAGCCTCGCATCCTTTTCAACTGCAAAAATTTTCCTGCATAATCTGCTCATCTTAATGGTAAGTATTCCTGTGCCTGCGCCAATCTCGCACACAACATCGCTCTTCTTCAAATCAGCAGTTTTTATAATCAGCCTGATAATTTCAGGATTTTTCATAAAGCACTGGTCCAGGCTGACCAAGTCAGGCTCAATTCCCTCCTTTTTTAATAAATTATGCAGTCTCATAATCCTAATAATTTCCTCGCATTCAGCCCGAGTATTAAACTTTTATGCTTCCTGCTCAAATAATCCTCCGGCGCTAATTCAATCCTCATCCTCTCAATCAAAGGAGTGGAGTAAGGATAATCAGAGCCGAACAATAATTTTTCAGGATTAATACTGCTTAATCTTTTCATGCTCATAGGGCTCATCTTAATGCTTGTGCCGAAGAACAAATTATCATACTTTTTATACATTGCTAAATAATCCTCGTATGATGTTCCGTGAGCTGCAATAAAATTCACTTTTCTGAACTCCTTAATTACGGGCTCGCAATCCAGGATTATTTCATTGTCAGAATGGAATAGTACGATTAAATTATTATTCTCGGCAATGCCAGCAATCTCATTTAAACTTTTCATGCCAATATTGTCATTCTTTGTATGAATCTTAACTCCCCTGAATTTCCCGTCATACTTCTTTAACATTTTTTTCAAATCATTATCGCTTCTCACGCGCAGGAAAGGGATTAATGATTTCTCCTTAATGCAGGTGTTAATAACTGATTTATTCAGATTATCATAATCATTATTGTGCAGGGGGAAAATAATTGAATAATCCACCCCCGCTTTCCTCTGCTCCGCTAATATTTTCCCTTTTGTGGAATTAATTGTATTATTTTTTCCTATGTGGTTGTGCACGTCTATTATCATTTCATTAACTCCTTTAATTCTGATTCAATTTTCTTTAATCTCTTAATGCTTGGATGATTCTTCCCTAATTTTTTGCTTAACTTCTTGATTTCATCATCAGCGCTGTCTGCAAATTTCTCGCCCTGAACTAATTTGTCAGCATAGCATACGATTTTTTCCTCCAAAGTTACTGGCTGGTAATCTTCAGCAGGCAGTCCAATAATTACTGCCTCTTTCTCAGTAATTCCCCCTCCAATATGCCTTTTTGCAATACTTGCCAATTCAGGATAATCTTTTAGCAATTCAGCGCCTTCAACGCCGTGAAAAATAGTGTGAGTTTTAGCCCTGCCAATATCATGCAGTAAGCCTCCAATCTGGCACAATTTAACATTAACTTTGTATCCGTTCTTCAGTATCTTCTCTGCTATTTCTGCGCTTTTCCTGCTCACCATTAAGCAGTGGTTAATCACGCTCTCATGAGCGCCTGCATTTTTCAGCAATTCAATGCTTTCATTAAAGGATAACCTCATTAAAAAATAATAAAATAATTAAAAGAATAAAAAAGTATTCATTAAATGAATACTCTTATTTTTGCCCGATTAATCCGGCAAACCATTCGCCCAATTCGTAAGCAACAGGTATCTTGGTTTCCTTGCCCTGAATTGCCATAATTATTCCAACTAATCCAGCAATGCCAGCGATTGGCGTGAGCCATGCAAGTACTATGCTCATAGTTGCCAATGTTTCCACAAGGAATAATGCGGTTGCCTGCTTTGCATGGAATCTTACAAAACTGTCTTTCTTCTCAGTTAACAGGATTATAAGCCCTGCAACCCACAAGTAAGAAATTGCAGCCAGAGTAGTTCCTTTCCCTGCACTGCTCCTGCTTGCTCCTGAGTTTGCCGGTTTACCAGCACTGCTTTTCTTTGCTGAAACTTTTTTCATTTTTGCAGCCATTATTTTTTTCACCTCTTTTTAGTATTTTATGAAATTTTTAATAATAGGAATCTTCCACTTCTTGCCCTCCCATGCCCTCATTGCAGCAATGAATGCGCTGATTGCAAGGAATGGCCATATGAGAATCCATCCTATGATTGGTATGATTAAGGAAAGCGAGGCAGCAATCATTAATGCTATTCCCTGCTTTGCATGGAATCTTACAAAATCATTCTTGGATTTTATGAATACCAAAGATAAAATACCCGAATAACAAAGGAAAGATTTCCACTTAACTGAATCATCCATTATGAATGATTAAGATAATTGAGCGTTTTAAAAAGTTTTTTTAACCGCTGAAATTTGTTAAATAATAATCATGTTTTTAAAAATTGACCTAAACGCCGGACGAGTCAGGAAATACACTTTTGACAAAAAGATTCTAAAAGAATTCATAGGAGGGGAAGCATTAGCAACTTATTACTTGTATTATAACCTGAAAAAAGGGATTAATCCTTTAAGCAGAAATAACCAGTTATTATTCTTCACAGGCCCGTTAGTAGGCACGAGCTGCCAGGGCAGCGGGAAATGCGGGGTTTACACTAAAAGCCCGTTAACTAATTACTGGTGCGCGAGCTACATGGGAGGAATGTTCGGGGCTTACCTGCGCCGCGCAGGAATAACAGGATTAATAATAACCGGCAAAAGCAGGCAGCCAGCGAATTTAGTCATAAAAGATGGCAAGGTTGAGTTAATAATCTCAAAAAAATTGTGGGGAAAGGACACGAATGACACAACAGATTATCTGAAAAAAAAATACAAAGGCTGCAGCGTGGCATGCATCGGCCAAGCAGGGGAAAACAAAACCCTTTGCGCTTCAATTATTACCAACAAGCACAGGGCAGCAGCGCGCTACGGAGTAGGCGCAGTTATGGGCTCAAAGAATTTAAAGGCAGTGATTATTATGCCAATGAATAAATTAAAATTATTTGACGAGGAAAATTTCAACAAAACATCTGATAATTTCAGAAAATTAACCCAGAAGTCAACAATTTTGTCAAAAGAATTGCCCGAGCACGGAACGCCGTTCTTCCTTGACAAGGTCAACAAACATAACGCCCTGCCTGTGAAGAATTTCACACTCACCCATGACGAGGACAGCATTAAGTCAAAGGATTTGGACAAATACGCGGAGAAATCTTACAGCTGCTTTGCATGCACTGCGAAGTGCGACAAGAGGGCAGTGATTGACGGCAAAGAATACGGCATTCCTGAATACGAGTCAACAGGGTTATTGGGAAGCAATCTGCTCAACCATGACACAATAACCCTCATTAAAGCTAATGATTTGTGCGACAAGTTAGGAATGGACACTATAGATGTGGGCAACTTATTAGGTGCTGCAATGGAATCAGGCAGGATTAAATGGGGCGACAAGAAAGCAATCCTTGACACCATTAAAAAAATTGCTTACAGGGAAGGAATAGAAGAAACGCTCAGCAAGGGCTTGATTAAGACTGCAGAAGAATGGCATGCAAAGAACTTGATTGTTCACGCGAAAGGCGCCGGCTTCCCCAGCTACAATCCATTCAACGCTTACGGCATGGGTCTGCATTACGCAACTGGCAACAGGGGAGCGAATCACTTAACAGGTTACATGGCATTATTCGAATGCTTGGGCCTGCCAATCAGCGCAAGTAATAATAAAAGCACTCATGGAAGGGTTGAATTAGTCAAATTCCTGGAAGACTTCCTTATAATGTTTGATTCAATGATATTGTGCAAATTCATGCCAGCAGCGTATACTGGCTTAATGCCCGAGCCAGTGTTCAATTTTGTGCAGAAAATAAAGGTTGACTTGGGATTAGTCGCTTTGGGATTGAAAATTCCAGTAATTTATCCTGCAATGGATTACTTGTTCAGTGACTTGCTGAAAATGCTGTATTACTCAACAGGCAACAAATATAACATGAAATCATTAGTCCTTTTGGGTGAGAAGGTCAACAATTTGCAGAGATTATTCAACCTGCGCGAAGGATTAAAAAGTGATGAGGACAATCTCAGCCCGAAATTCAAATCAATAAATATTCCATTAATGGTCAAGAAGTATTACAAACTCAGGGGATGGGATGAGAACGGCGTGCCCACTCGTGAAAAATTAAAAGAATTAAAAATTAAAAAAATAATTTAAAAAAAAAACAATTTTTTTTATCTTCTTTTCTTCTTTCCTTTCCTTGCTGGTTTTCTCTTTGCTAATTTCTTTTTCTTTGCAGGCTTTCTCTTTGCCATTGTTTTCTTCATTGCTTTGTCCAAAATCATTAAGATTGCTTTGGTTCTGTTCTCAACTTTTCTTATTTCAGCATCTGCTTTCTTTTTAATAGCAGAAACTTTTTCCCTTAAATCAGCAGATATTCTTTTCTTCTTAGCCATTAATCTCTTGTTCATAATTAATGAATAAGGCTGGGCTGTTTATTAATGTTTTCAAAAAAAAAATAATTTAAAAAAAATTTATTTTCCTGTCAAGTCCTTGATTTCTTTTTTTGCATGCTCATTTTCTTCCACCTGCTCCTTATCGCTTCTTAATAAGAGAGTCTGGAATTCTCCGGCATGTGTTTTCTCCTCCTTTGCAATGTCAAGGAAAACTTTTTTCAGGTCAGGATTTTCAGCCATTGCAGCCATTTGCTCGTACAAATTAACTGCGTCAAGCTCTGCAATCATCCCAAATCTTAATAATTCATTGTCCAAATCTTTCTTGTTAACCTTTTTGAAATCAAAAGGTATTGTAGACAGCATATCAATGATAATTGCGCGGTTAGTTTTAAAACTTTGCAATCACTTTTTTCTCTCAAAAAACATTATTCAAATACTCCTCTGATTATTTTTTCTTCTTCTTCATTTCTTGGAATTATTCTGACATACTCAGCTCGGTTCTTCTTGCTGCGGGAGTATTGAAGCACTCCCAAGGCATAAAAAAGCAGTGATGATTTATCACTTTTACCAGAATATGTAACTCCTAATCTTACTTTTTCCCTGTTGCTTCCTTCAAAAGCAATACTTTTCAGGGCAGCAGTTTCGCCCTCATTAAGATAAGATTGCACTAATTCAGGATCATCATTAGTAGTACTAACCATTCCGTCCAGGTAAGTTTCTTCTTTTATCATTCCCACTTCAACGCGAGTCATAACCTTGATAGTCAAATTTTTCAGTTTAAAAGTTTTGCGGGGGAAGGGATTTAAGGAACTAACACCAAAACATTTTTATATAAAGTAAGACTAATCTTACATTATGAATATTGCTGTTACTAAGATGAGCTCTAAAGGGCAAGTAGTTATTCCTTCTGAGATGAGAAAAGGGATTAAGGAAGGTGATAAATTGCTTATTATTAGAAATAATGGGCAGTTAATAATGAAGAAAACAAGTGATTTGGATGAGAATCTTAAGGAAGATATTGAGTTTGCCAAGGAGACTGAAAAAGCATGGCAGGAGTATGAGAAAGGAAATTTCAAGAAAATGAGTGCAAAGGATTTTTTGGAAGAACTTGAAAAATGGTAAACGTATCTTTCAGCGCTGATTTTGAAAAGATTATTAAGAAGATTAAAGATAAATTGTTAAAGAATAAGATTACGAAACAAATAAACAAAATAATAGAAAATACAGAAATAGGAAAGCCTATGAAGTTTGCCAGAAAAGGCACAAGAGAGGTATACATTTCACCATTCAGATTATCATACGCTTATATTAAAGAAAAGAATGAAATAATTATTCTAAATTTATACCACAAAGACAAACAATAAGTGCGGGGGAAGGGATTTGAACCCTCGCAGGCACTAAGCCACCAGGCCCTCAACCTGGCCCGTTTGACCGCTCCGGCACCCCCGCATTTAAATAAAATTATCCATCTTGCTGCTTTTTAATGTTTCTTCAAAACTTTTCCTGGTTTTAAACAATCCATTGCTGAATTCATAAATAATCTCGTCAGTCTTCGCATGCCAGTATTCCATTCTTAATTCAACAAAATTGTCAGTCTGGATGAAGTCCTCATTTTCAACTCCGTGAATTAAAACGTCATTAGTTTCCAATGATTCATAAATTTCAATAATGTCACTGGTTTCATTCATTATTTCCTTCAATAATCCCTTCTCTTGGCATGATAGGATTGGCTCCTCTGGAAATACTTCCTTGAACTGGTTCTTGTACGAGCAGTGCTTGTCATTGTAATAACTGCATTCAACGCAGTTAGTTAAATCAAGGGGTTTCTGCCTGAACAAGTCCTGCAAATCCTCTCTTAATTTGCTGAATTTTTCAGGAAAGCACTTCATCATATTCGCGTATAATGAAGAAGTGTCTGATTTAACACAGTGCATAAAGTTTACTAAAAAATATTATAGTTTTAAAACTTTTCAGAATTATTTGGTTCTCTTCTTCCTTCTCTTCCTTTCTCTCTTTGCTTGATTAATCTTTTTTCTTCTCCACTTCCATCTGGAGCATTTATACTTCTTCCATTTCCTTGAGCCGCGCTTCATTATGAACTACTTATAAAAACTTGTTTTAAAAACTTTACTTTTTATTCAATTTTTGGGCAGTTTTGCTTAATTTTTTGGCAAAACTTTCAAATTTTTCGCCGATTTTTTCAATATTCTTAAACTTTAAACTAAGAGTGAACAGTAAAGTGTTAATGGCAATGCTTAATCCTGACAAGTATTTAATAAAATTCCAGTAATCCTTGGCAGACAATTCATTCTGGCTTACTGAATTAATAAAGAAAGCTTCATGCCTGTCAATAGTGTCCTTGTAATTATAATTAATCCATAATTTCCTGCTCTGCTTGGCTAATTTATTGTACAATTTTTTATTATTGTACAATTCAGTAATTTTTTCAGCAAAAACGTTAACCTCTTCCTTATTAATAGTCACCAAATAACCATTATCCTTGATTATTTCAGAGTGGGGCCCTGAATCGCTGATAATAACAGGCTTGGAGTAAAATAATGCTTCAGTAGCGCATAAATTAAAGGTTTCAAACAAGCCGAAAGCAGTAACTATGCTGCAATTTTCATACAACCAGTTAAGTTCATCTCTTGGAATAAAACCAGTAAATAATATGTTTTTGTCCGCTTTTAACTTCTTTGCCAGACTCTTCAAATTATTGTTTAAAGGCCCGTCACTGCAGATAACGCCGTAAATGTTGGGAATATCCTTCTTCAGTTTGGCAACAATTTTAATAAGAGTATTCACCCTCTTCTCAGCGCTTAACCTGCCAACGTGCAGTAAAACAAACTTATTTTTTAGCTTGTACTTGCTGGAATAATCTTTCCTGCTATTTTCAGAATTGACAGGGTTGTTTAAAACTATTAAGGGATTCTTAACCCCTTTACTGCGAAGTAATTGCCTGCAAAACCTTGAAGGAACAGTGGTGGACGGGACAGCATTGTAAAAATTTCTGGTTAAATTCCACACAACTTTTGAGGCAAACAATTTCATGCCTCCAAGTATTAAATTATTGTTGCCAATGACTTTATACATGGGGTTTGACTTTGACTCGTTCGCTAAAACGTCCCTGTCGAAAAAGCTCGTTGCAAAATCTGCAATGTTGGTGTGGAACGTTGCGCTTACTGGCTTGTTATACTTTAATGCCAGCAAGTATCCGAGCGCAGGCAAGGTAATGTTTGTCTGAAGGTGGAACAAATCATAAGATTTGAAATCGTCCAGTTTTTCCAGATAATCAGGATGCTTGAAGCAGATTTTATGCTCCCTGTACAGTATAATGCTGTGCGATTTTATGCGGATAACCTTGTAGCCTTTCTCTTTAACTATTTCAGTATGATTGCCCGGGCAGACAATAGTCACTTTATGCCCCCTGTTAATCATTTCCTTTGCAAGAATGGCAGTAACAGTGGCAACTCCGTCAGTGTTCGGCTTGAAACTGTCAGTGAAAATAGCAATCTTCATTAGTAATATTTTAAATAATTAATCATATTTAAACTTAATTTTGCCAGTAATCCTTGTCTTTATTATTTTTAATAACCAAACCTTTTCCCCATAAATAAAATAATTTTAGCCAGCCTTCTTTCCTGATTCTTCTGTCGCTTGTTATAACTTTTTCTTTGAGCACAATAATCCTGCCGTGATTTGCAGCCTTTTTTATAAAATCATGGTCTTCTCCCACATCCATTTTTGTATTAAAGCCATTAATTTTTTTATAAACAATTCTTTTAATAAATAAGCAGTTTCCGTTACCTAATTTTATCCCGAAAAAATTAAGAATTAATTCGCTAGTGTTTATGAATGACAAGAACAGCCAGTCAACCAAAGTTATCTTATTTAATGTAACAAGGAAGGTTCCTGCCACGTATCCATTTTCTATTTTTTCTGCAATAATTTCTAATGCGTTTTTAGGAAGAATAGTGTCAGCATCCAAAAATACTAAAATGTCTCCCTTCGCGTGCTCTGCGCCATAATTCCTGCCTTTTGCAGGATTGCTGGTTTTTTTGATTAATATTTTATCAGCGAATTTTTTTGCTATCTTGACTGTCTTGTCTGTTGATTCAGAATCGCTTATTATTATTTCATAATCCTTTCTTGGAATTGATTGATTATTCACACTTTTCAAGGTTTTTTCTATGAATTCCTCTTCATTCTTGGTTGGTATTATTACCGAAACTTTAACCATTAAAATAAATTGAATTACTCAGGGTTTAAAAGTTTAATTAAAAAAAAAGGTGATAATTTTTTTTTGCATAATAGCAAGGTTTTAAAATGGCAATTTCCCTGATAATACATTAATTGAATTAATATGAGCGATTTCATAGAATTAGGAGTCAGCGAAATGCTGAATTAATGAGTTAAGGAATAATAATATTGTTTCTCCAACAACTATTCAGGAAAAAGCACTTCCTTTTATAATAAATAATGAGGACGTTCTTGTCCAGTCAAGAACAGGAAGCGGTAAAACTATTAGTTTTGCAATTCCGACAATTGATAATATTGACAATTCCAAAGTGGTTAATACTTTGGTTGTTACTCCTACCCGTGAATTGGCAAAGCAGGTATCAGGGGAGTTTGAGAAATTTTCAAAATTTAAGAATTTAAAGGTTGCAACTATTTACGGAGGAGTGTCAATAACCCAGCAAATTCATGATTTGAGGAAAGCCAATATTGTTGTAGGAACTCCCGGAAGACTGCTTGATTTGATGCGCAAGAATTTCTTAAGACTTGACAAGGTTGAAAAGTTCATTCTTGACGAGGCAGACAGGATGCTTGACATGGGATTCAGTGAGGATATTGACAGTATTGTTAAGAAGTTGCCAAAAAAGCGCCAGAATTTAATGTTCAGCGCCACAATTAACAGCAAAATTATGAGAGTTATGGAAAAGTATCTTAATAATCCTAAAAAAATATTACTGGACAACGTTATTGAGCAGGAGCAGTTAGAGCAGTATTATTATGATGTTCAGAAAAGCAAGAAGTTGCCTTTGCTTGTTCAATTGTTTAAGGAATTAAAACCTGAATCCAGCATTATATTCTGCAACACTAAGGGGCAAACCCGTTACATTACCAAATCTTTAAGATTGAACGGGATTCATGCAGAGTGCATGAACGGTGATATGACGCAGCAGGCAAGGGAAAAAACATTGAAAAAATTCAGGGACGAAGAAATCCCAATATTAGTCGGCACGAATGTTTTGGCAAGGGGTTTGGATGTGGAAGGAATAACCCACATTTTTAATTTTGACCTGCCCAATGATGCGGAAACTTATACCCACCGTATTGGAAGAACTGCAAGGAACGGAAAGAAGGGAACAGCAATCATCTTGTTAAGCCCTGAAGATTTTGATAATATGAAAGAGATTAAGAGAAAATACGGCGATAAAATAAAATTGGCAGAAGTTGACAGTATTTCTTACGTAAAACTCCCGGAAAACAATCAAAGAAATAATAATCATAATAACTCCCACAGGAGAATCAGAAGGAGATTAAGAAGATAATCTTTTATTATTCAGAAATTCATATACAAGGCTCCAAAGGGCGCCGAAGCTGAAACCCCATAATATTTCCTCCAAAGGAATGCTGAAGAGCATTGCGCCGGTAAGCATGTCAAGATTCCAATAATTTAATATGAATCCTGGGAATAATATTTTGTCCAATATTAGCAAACCCATGAAATAAACAGCCACGAATAATAATCCTCCAATGATTGATTCCTTAATCAAGTCTTTCCTCATTGACAATATTAATATTGTGCTTATAATCATGCTTATTATGCCATCATAAATTAAGTCCAATCTGAAAAATAAGTTAAGGATAATCATTGGAACAGTAAGGGATAATAAGAATATTAATAATGCATACTTGTTCTTTTCCCCATTCTGCACTAATTTCTTCTTAAATATTGTCTTGTATAATGCGCTGCTGACCCCGCCGATTAGGAGTGCGAATAGGAAGCTTTCAATTCCAGGCTTTAAATTGAACAATGTTGGTATGCTCCAGTAATCGTTCAGGAAGAAGTAATCCGAGAATCCGAGAGGAGTGCATAATAAGCTGGAAAAAATCATCACTTTCCTCAAATCCTTCCGGTTGAAGAACAGGAACATCCATGATATTAGTATAATCAAGTCGCCAATAATATATTCATACATTATTATCTGGTGTAATCAGGAATAATATAAAAAAATTGTTGTCCATTACTGGAAATAGTCCTGAACGCATTGTATTGACTGCCTTTTCGCCCTGCTATTCTCATCCCTCTGCTTTAATTTATTAATATACTCAATATTCAGTTTTAAAACCATTACTAACAGGATAAATTAATTTAATTAAATACTTAACGGTTATTATTCGTACCATATTGCTTCTATTGGGTCAAGTTTTGACGCCTTATCCGCGGGGAAGTAGCCGCTTAATGCACCGATTATTACACTAAAAAGCATTACTTCTACTAATAATAAAGGATTAATCATTAAGGATATATTGCCTAATCCTGAAAATAATACAGGTGCTAAACTAATAATTATTTGGGCAAATCCCAAACCAATAATCACCCCTCCGATTCCACCAATTAAACTTATAATCATTGACTCAGCAAGGAACAATGCTTTAATCTCACCATCATCTGCTCCTATTGCTTTCATTATACCAATTTCCCTTGTTCTTTCAAAAACGCTGGTGAACATGCTGTTTGATATACTAATACCTCCCACAAGTAAACTTATCGAAGCAATACCTGTTAACAAAGCAGTTAATAAACTTATCATTTCTGAAACAGTATCAAGCATTCCTGAATAATCCTGTATACTAAAATCTTCCTCTCCTTCCTCAACATCATGCGAATCTCTTAAAACTTCATTTATTTCTTCAGTAGTGGCTTCAAGCAAATCACTATCCTTTAACTTAACAGTTATGCTGTCATAACTTTCATCCCAATCATTAATAATATTATTAATGTATTCAATACTAATCAGGATATTATTGTCAGAACCTCCCATACCTTCATTTTTAAGGATTCCTTCAACCTTAAATTCATAATCTTCATTAATAATTATAATATCTCCTGTTTCTATTTCTTCCTCAAAAATGTTATGTGCAACGCTGTAGCCAATCACTGCTCTTTCATCATCAGTATCACTAATCATAAAACCATCCTCAAAAATTATACCGCTGTTAATTTTTTCGTACTCCGAAGGAATTATGAAATTTACAATTAATGAAGCGGTCTCGTCGCCGTATTCAATTTCATATCTTTCACTTACAATAGGACTTACTGCTTCAACATTGTCAATATTTCTTAATTCATTTATATCATTCTCGTCAAGATATCCATTGCTTTCCTCCTGCTGAAAACTACCCGGAACGCTTCTTATTCCCTGCACAGGAGCGCCCGGCTGTATAACAACATTATCCGAACCAAGAGTTGACAATTGACTCTCAATACCATTATTAATACTGTCACCGAAAGTCATCAAGCCAACTATTGAAGCAATGCCAACAACTATCCCAAGTATTGTAAGCCAACTCCTGAGTGCTTTAAAACCAACATTTTTAAAAGCTAACTTTAAAACATCATTAAATTTCATTTAATTACCCCCAGCTCCTGATTATTTTTCTTTCTTCATTTTTTCTTTTCTTCTCTTTCTTACTATGAAAAATACTGCTGTTCCGCCCAATATACCAACAATGAAAACAACACCAATTATTAATCCAGTCCAATTAACACTACCGCTCTCCCGCATCATAAAACTTCCAGGACGGTTAAAATTACTATTTTCCGAGAAATTAGCAGGATTAAAATTAGTAATAATGGTAGCAACAGAATCTTCAGATAAAGTAACTGTTTTTGTTTTATCCTTAGTAATTATTTCCCCATCTTCGTCAGTGTAGGTTATTTCAAAAAATAAATCAACACTGTTCATTGGTTGTTTGGGCTGGAATGTAAAACTTGCAGTATCATAATCTCCTGCAGTTAGTTCACCTATGAAATCCTCGTCAACGCTTGAAAGAACCAAATCATCATTGACTAATTTAATGCTTACAGATTCAGCATCCGTGTTTCCAGTATTTGCAACAACCACTTTAACAGTTGTTTCACCATCTGAATTTTCAGAAACGCTTTTCAGGAACACGTCAAAATTTACTATTGTAATATTCTCTTCCTCCACTTCTTCAACTTCAAAAACTGCAGTGTAAGAAGTGTAAGAGTAAGAGCCAGTATCATCACTTGTAGTACTGTACCTTATTGTTGCTTCAAGGTTGTAAAAATCTGAGGGAGTATTTTCAGGTATTTGCACAGGAATCACGTAAGTCTTCATATCCCCTGCTTGTATAGTTCCTAAAGTATCATAACAATCCGAAGGGAATTGGACGCACAAATTCCTTGAAGTGCTGTACAATTGGCAAGTGGAGCATAATTTTGCTGAATTTAATTCTGCGCTTATGCCTGGAACTGCAATATTAGTGTTGTAAGCAGTTCCTGTGCCTTCATTGCTTAACGTTAGCGTCAAGTACCCTGTTTTTCCGGATTCCATGTTCACTGCTGATGAACTAACTTGGATTTGCGGGCTTGCTGCGAAAACAGTGCTGAACACTGCCAGACTAACCAACAAACTCGTCAATATTCTTATGCTTATATTTTCCATCACTTATCACCTTCCCGTCTAATATTTTAATCACCCTCGGCGCCTGCCTTGCAAGCTTAGGGTCATGAGTAACAATCACAAAAGTGGTGCCTTTTTTCCATAATTCCTTGAATAATCTTATTATTTCCTTGCCTGTCTTGCTGTCCAGATTTCCTGTAGGTTCATCTGCAAGGATTAATTTAGGATTATTAGCCAATGCTCTTGCTATTGCAACCCTCTGCCTTTGCCCTCCGCTTAACTGTTTGGGCAAATGATTCATTCTCTTTTCCAGTCCAACCATTCTGAGAAGCTCCTCAGCCCTTTTCTTCCTGAACGCTTCATTCTCATCAACCAACATCATTGGGAGTTCAACATTCTCCAGAGCAGTTAAGTTAGGAGTTAAAAAGAATGACTGGAAAATAAAACCAATATTATTGCTTCTTAAATGAGTAATCTCTCTCTTGCTCAAATCTTTTGAGTCAATATTGTTAATTTTTATTCTTCCCTGTATGTGCGTATCAAGCAGTCCGATAATGTGCATGAGCGTGCTTTTTCCGCTCCCGCTCGGCCCGAATATTGCGATTAATTCCCCTTCTTCAATAATAATATTAATGCCGTTAAGTGCTTTGATTGTCTCCTCTCCCATTTTGTAAAAGCGCTTAACATCATCCATTTGAACTATTGTTTTTCCTTCCATTAATGTATAACTTTGTCCACTTTACTTTTAAACAAAATGGATGATAAATCCATTTATAATCCATTTAATTTAAAAAGAAGTTTGTCATAATATTAGGGTATGATTCCGCCATTTTTAATAAGAAGGAGCGGGGAGTTAATATTGCTTGAATTAGTATACTTTTTCTCAGTGCTTATTTTCTGCCTGGCTATTTACTTTAAAACCAAGCAAATATATGATTTAACAAAACATAAAGGAATTTTTTATTTCAGGAATATTTTCTTGTACTTTTCATTGGCATATTTTTTCAGGATAGTGCAAATCTTCCTTGCATTGCAGGGGAATTTCCTTCCCCTCCAGACAGGATTCAAGCTTAACGGATTAAACCTGCTTTTTATCAGTTTTACCAGCACAATGGCATTATTATCTGTAATATTAACATTTTCATCAGGTAGGATTAGGAATTATAAAAGAACCAATATTTATGCAACTTTAATCATTATTCTTATCTGTCTTGTTGCTTTTTTCACGCGCTCGCCTGAAATGCTGGGATTACTGCAGTTAATTCTTCTGATAATATCTATTGTTATAATATTTGGTAAGAGGAAGAAAGGGGATTTATTTTCAAGAATGAGAAAAATATATTTATTATTGTTACTCTTCTGGATTCTTAATCTCTTCATTTTCAATATATTCTTTAACAGCTGGTTCAAACTGCCGTTATACTTAGTGTCATTATGGCTGTTTTATTTCATTTTTCTGAAAGTTTCCAAGAGGTTGCGGGCTAATGTCCAGAAAAAGAAATAAGCTGGAAATAATTCATGAATTATTAAGCATTATCAGGGATAAGAATAATTCAATCAGGAAAACTCCTTTAATCAGGTATTCCAATCTTTCATCGCAGAGTTTTAATAATTATTACAAGGAATTGCTTGACAAGGGATTAGTAATAGAATTTTCCGGCAAGAAAGGTAAAATGCTTGTTTCATTAACAGAGAAAGGATTCCAGTTCCTGCAGAAATATAAAACAATTAAAGAATTCATCAATGAATTTGAATTATGAAATTTTCAGCACTGCTTTTGCTGCCAAGGATTTTAACAGTGAATAATCCACTATGTCGCCGTATATGTCTAACCTGACATAAACATCGTATTTTATGAATTCTATCGTATGATACGTGTCCCCTGTTTCTTTGTTTGTTAGCCTGTAAGCTAAACTAACATCCCCGATGTTAGGATTTGAATATTCTTCTACTGTATAATTTGCCCCGTAATCATTTATTGTAAGGTTAATGCCTATTGTTTCCGAAATATTCTCAAGTGGATAAACAGACAAGTACTCGTCTATCATGCTGTAATCTTCTGAAGGATTCACGTATAAAAATGAAGCTATGTATCCTTTCTTCCAGCCAAGATTTAATCCAAGATTTGAAACGTCAGATTCAACTCTTTCCACATTATAATATAATTCCCATCCTTCAGGCAAGTCAGATAATGACAACACCATGGCTGAAGGTTCTTTTATTGCTGTTGCATTAGTATTGCTGTTAGAGTTGTAATCAGTGCTAATTACGCAGCCGCAGATAAGAATCACTGAGAATGTTGCAAATAATAAATATTTGTTCATATTCTTTAAAAAAGGAAACTGATGTTTTTTAAACATATTGTTTTTTGTCCCCGCCGGGATTTGAACCCGAGTTTCCAGCTTGAAAGGCTGGAGTCCTTGACCGAACTAGACGACAGGGACAATAAGTAAGTATTGGACTAATATTGTTTTTAAAGTTTTTTATTTCCTTTCATTAAAAACAGTTATTAAAATTGTAATCCCTAAAGAGATGATTGCAAAGAAAGAGAAATAAAATGATAATATGAATAAGTCATGAATGTTAAACAATAATGCTATGAAAACTAATTGTATGCTTGCCCCGACGATTTTGTTCATTTTGGAAACCTTATGCAATTTTTCGCTCCTCTTGTAAGTGCTTAACAGCATTAATGTAAGAACTAAGTTGCTTATCATCCATGAAATAGTTGTAATATTCAGGTAATTCCTCGCATAAAACAATGCAAGAAATATCACTAATGACACGATTTCGTCAATTATGAAATCAAACGCTTCCCCGAATTCTGATTCAATCTTTAACGCTCTTGCAATTGTGCCGTCAAGTTCAGTAACAAACATCAGAAGCATTACAATAATCGCGCTGAAAAAATCCTCTTTAATTGTGAAAAAGACAAAAGGAATAATAAGCAATAGCCTTAACATTGTTAAAAAATTAGGGAGGTTAATTAATTTCTTAACCCTTCTTAACATGCTGAAAATTAGGCAATAATCTTTTATTAAAGTATGGATACTTTTAAAAAATATTAATGCATTCTTATTCGTTAATGAAAAAAATGTATTATTTATTGTTCCTGATTTCAATAATATTATTATCAGGTTGCACTGCTCAGCCTAAACAAGTTGAATTAATAGACACTGACGCAGTGATTGTCAGCACTGACAACTGCTACGCGTATGATGGAGTAAGCATGTACGTTTACTTCTCAAGATATGATTATAATATTGAATGTCCTGATATTTATGAAAATGGAACACTTTACTCATACATTTTCTATAATGACAGCGGAGACATAAAATTTTATAGTTATTACTCATGGAATATTACAACTGACAATATTATTCAGTCGCAGAACGTGAGCAACTGCGGATTAGTTAACAGGGAATTCGATATTGAAATAAATAATATTAATACTTCTTCGCTTTACTGGATTGTTACAAAATTTTACTCCTCAGAAAACCCAGGCAGGATTTACACTGATTTCAGGACGCTGAAAGAATACGACAACTGCTAAGAAGAAAAAGTTTGGGAAGAAAAAGGTTTGGGCGGGAAGGGGGTTTGACACCCACCTTTCTTGAAAAGAAAGCTGGACCAAAGAAGACAAGATTCTCTTTAGAAGAGAAAAAGGTTTGGGCGGGAAGGGATTTGAACCCTCGACCACTAGTTGACTCAGACGATTCGAGCCAGTACTTGTTGTGCTAGTGATTGTCTTATAAGACTAGCGCTCCACCAGACTAAGCTACCCGCCCAATAGTTTGGTATGAATAATATTAATCATTAATTCTTTTTTAAATATTATCTTATTGAGTAAAGTTTGTAATAATCATTGCTCCACACTAAAGGATAATTGCCATCAAGTATTTCACCCTCATTTGTGGGAGGATTGCACTGTACGCATATGAGCACGTAATTAAAATCACTGCTGTTCACGAATTCAGCGTAAGACTCATTAGTCCAGTAGAACGAGCCAAGACCCAAATTTAGATTTATATTATTATTCTCCCTGAAACTGCCCTCTGTTAAAGTCATATTCTCATTAGTGTACAATAATGTCGGAAGCCACAAATAATCAATAGTCCTGACAGTGCCGGTAATGTTAGGAAAACCCTGAAAGAATTCAGTCTTTATAGTGTCAGGAGAAGTCAGGAAGAACAAATTGTTGGGATTCAAGCCAACAAGGAATATTATATTCTGGGTGATTATTATAGTAATGCACACCACAAGGATTACGTAAACAAGCGGGATTTTAAACATTAAAAATTCCTTAATAAGGTTTATATTCTTCCTGCTTTCTTTGACTATTTTGTTGGAAGTCTTATGCACTTCTTTATTTTTGATATTCTTCTTAATGCTCTCACCCAAATTGTAAATGTTCTTGTAAATTTCCCTGAACACGTCCTCTATCAAGATTATCGGGCTCATCGCGATTAATAAACGGAATAAGAAAACCAAAGGCAGATAACTGCTAGCTTCCCCTGTCTGCGCAAATAAGTAAGCGAGGGTGATGAAATAAAGGATTAACGCGCCTATAATTGCCAGTAATTTCTTATCCTTCAGCACGAAGTAAAGTGATGGAATAATGTATACTGGGTGGTTAATGCATGACAATATTATGGGAATCTGCCAGTAATTCTTTTTCTTGTAAAACATCAGCACTCCCAACCAGAACAGCATGTTGGAAAAATGAGCAACGTAAGTGTCTCCCAATATGTGAAAGCTTAATGATAATATGATAATTCCGAGCAGTAAAGAATCTTTTTTTAATAATTCCCTGAGTATTAAAAAATCAACAATAGTAATAATAAACATTAACACGTCGATAGTGAAAAATGAGAATAAGAACCATGAAATGCCTGCAACAGGGTAAGCAATTATTCCATAAGTGAACGTTAACTGTTCTCCTTCCAGTAAGTAAGGGTCATGAGCCAGAAATTCATGATTAAGAATCATTTCATGAAACAGCCACGCATTGTGAACATGGTGCGTTAAGTCCAATCCAGTATTGAACTGGAATAATAATAATAGTATTAAGCATAAATAATTGAAGTATTCGGCAAATTTCATAATTACTCCTTAGAAAGTTTTTAATGAATTAAAACGTTTGCGATGACTCAAAAAGTAAGTAAAGGAGGGAAAAAAAAAGAATTTCTTTACTCCTCCTTTACCTTTTTGAGGGTTAATGGCTGCAAGAAATAAACATAAAATATTCTTTTTATAAACTTTACTGTTTAATAAGTTTATTTAAATTTAGGCTTAAATAATGCTGACTGCTGAATTATAATCAACTGCGACATGACTGAGCGCCAGAATTTTTAATTAATTTATTATTTTCCCGTTTTCATAAATCCGCATTTTTTTCTTCCTGAGTTCGCCGAAAAAAATAGAAGGCGAAACTCCTATTTCAGGGGAAAAACATCCTTTTTCTGTTATAACTCCTTTTTTTATCATCTGAGCCAGGATGCTTGCAGGAAAACCAGTATCAATGTTGCAACCGCTGCTTTCCCATCCTCTTAATGGAGGCACTAAACACTGTACCATAATATCCTTTCGTTTTCCATTTTTTGTACCTGTTATATGCACCCAAAGGTTTTCCTTTTCAGTGTATCCTTTTGGCATGTTTAATTCTTTTAGCATTTGTGTTAAAAAGTTTATGGGTTTTATTTTTGTACCAAAATAATTTATTTCTTTCTTGCTTGCGAATCCGATTTTTATAAGGCTTAAAATCATTTCGAATGAATGTTCAGGAAATCCAGCATAAAATTTAATATTCTTCAATCCTTTCTTGCCAAAATAATGCAGAAAAGTATACTGTTCAGGATGCCTGACAAGAAGTTCTTTTTCTACACCTATGTATCGATGATATCTTTTATTAACATTGCTTAATGGATTCTTGTATTTGAAATGTTTATTTTCAACTATTGGAGCGCGGTCTGTAAATTCTTCCAGCACGCTTTCAATGGAAAATGGAACTACAAACTCTTTCATGTTTGAGTCCCAGGCAAATCCTAAATTGATATTTTCTATTTTATCAAATTTTTCGGAAGCGTATCTGAGCATTATGTTGCCTATTCCTGGAACAGAACCAATACATGTAATACCAACAATGTTTTTTCTTTTCATGATATTGTTAAGTGAAAATTGTTTTTTGGTGACTGGAATTTCTGAACCAAGATCCATACAGTTTACTCCGAGCTTGGCGCATACTTTAAAAATTTTATAATTCCAATCTCCTTCAATGCAGTTTATTACAATATCTGATTTTGAGTATTTTATGGCGTTGATTATTGTGCTGATTTTAGTTGCTTCAATATATTTGAATCCAGTTCTTTTCTTATAAACCCGCAAGAAATGCGAAACTCTAGGTTTATCTCTTCCACATAATAATACTGAATAACCTGTTTCTAAAAGGTCTCTTGCAACAATTCTTCCCTGCATTCCTGTTGCGCCCAATATAATAAAATCGAATTTCATATTTTATCTCTTTTATTATATTAACTAATGAGAATTATTTAAATATTAGTCTTTTCTGCAGATGCTTTATGCATTTGCTTGCTTGATAAGTTTTATAAGTAATCGGCAAGTATTCACCATTATATGTTTTGCAAGCAGAAGAAGGGGCAGTTGAACGTTTACGCTGTATTATTAGTGGTGATTCTTGCAATTATATTAATCATTCTTGGCTACGGATTGTTAAGGAATGTGTTCTTCCCGTTAATCCTCAGCGCAGTATGGGCTTTGGTGCTAAAACTTGCCAAGAATTACGTTAAAAACTTTTTTTTCAGGGATGAAAAGTAAAAGTTTTTAAACAAATTTTTCTCTAAGTATTGCATGATTGGCTGCCTGAAGTGCAAAAAACCCCTGAAAATCTTAATTAACCTGAAAGAACCAAGTTTTAAGTGCTCTTCATGCGCAGAAAATTATGAATTCTTACTGGAAAATAAGAATTTAACCATTAAAAAAAAGAATAAAAACATTAACTTCTACTTTGATAACTTGTCAGTATCCAATAATGATTTTAACAACAAAATCGTTTACGAATTATACAAGTCAGGCTATATCAACTGCGTTAAAACCCTGAACCCTGATTTTTGCGACCATAACAGCAAATGGGTTATGGACCTGAACAATGCAAAGCAGAATATTATTAAAAATTTTGAGCAGAAAATTAATTTATTAAATAATGAATCCCTGAACGTTCATACCACTGAAGTAAAATATTACTGCGCTTCATGCAGTTCAGTTTACAATTTTGGCAGGGCAGTTGATAATAATTTCACCTGCTCTATTTGTTCTGACAATTTGCAGCCGCAAAACGCTGACAATGAAATATTAAAGATTAATTCCAAAAAAGAATTATTAAACAATAAATTACTTCTTCTCAGGACTGGCTGGTTTCGCGCCGCTGATAAATAATGCAATACCCAAACCTGCAATCGGCACGAGAACAAGAAAAGGATATTTTCCCAGAATAGTGCTTACAGGATTATTTTCGCTGGTTAACAGCAGCCACGCAGGTATCTGCAGAAAAATAATAATAATCCCGGATATTACTTTAATTTTTTTCATAAATTATTCACTTTTTATGTTGAACTTTAACCCGATAATCATGCTTATTAGTAATGAAACAAGCAAGTATAAATAATCCCCTTTGAAATCAGCCCAGAAAGTTCTTATACTATTGGCATCAAAATAAGAAAACCCAAGATTTTCAAGATTTATGAAAATAACATTCTTTACGCTTATCAGAAGAGCAAGTATCATGAAAGCGATTACGAATTTTATGACTAATACTTTTCCTGAATCACCCATAAACTTCTATTAATAGTTCGTGGCTTTAAAAATTTTTATACATTAAGTGTCGATGCTTTCATTATTTTTCTGCGTCTCCTCAAACTGCAGGCACATATCACACCATTCCCTTTTGCCGTCCCCGCAGTTAGCGCAGAATTTCGCGCCGCACTCCTCACAAATGAACAATTTCTTGCTTTTTTTGTTGCAGATGCTGCATTTCATAAATCAATCAGTAATAGCCCACAGCCTTTTAAAGGTTTCTAAAAATTCCTGAACAATTCCTGAAAACCTATCTGCACAATTCCGAAAAGAACAGGACCTATTAAGAATCCGAACAAGCCGAAAGAATAAAACCCAACCACGACGCCAATAATAAAAATTAAAGGGTGGATATTGTTAAGATTCCTGCTCACTATTGGCCTGAACATTCCAATCAATGAACTTGTTAAGAATGCAAAAGCAGTCAATACTATGCTTATTAAATAATTCTTGTTAATGAAATAATAGCTTGCAAGGAATAATGGAACAATCCAGTTCCCAATTACAGGAATTAAAGAACTTAATCCGGAAAATAAAGCATAATCAAAAGAGTAAGTCACTCCTAAAAGTGTTAATAATACGAAAGTCAGCAGCCCCACAAATATTGCAGCAAGAAAGTATCCGTAAATAATTTCTTTTGTCAATAAATCAACTTTCCTGATAAAATTATTAAGATTCTCCTTCTGCCCTGCAGGAATCATTTTAAGAACATTATTTTTAATCCCTTTTGAATCCTTGACAAAAAAGTAAGTAATGTAAGTCAATAAGAACATGTTTATCATGAATAATGGAGTTTTTAAAGCGATTTGCTGCAGGTTGCTTCCAACTGCTGAAATAGTTTCTTTTGTTAAAGGATTATCAAAATCAATGTTTGACAAGTTGAAATTGAACAATGTCTGGTTTTCCAGACTGAAAATGTTCCTTGCAAGGAACGGCGAACTTAACTCGCTGATTTGTGACAATAAACTGTTAACTATGAAAACAGCGCAGAATATTATTAACCCGAAAAATAAGAATTCAGACAATACAGCGCTTAATGTCTTATTCCTCAGCACGCTTCTTAATAAGTTATAAACTGGCTTAATCATGTAGGACAGGAAAAAACAAGTCAGCAGTAAAGATATGAACCCCCAGATTAGCCACATAATTATAATTGCCAGTACTATTGTAAATATTAAGAAGAAAGGTTTTTTCAGCTTCATGTATGGAATAATTTAAGGAGCAATTATTTTTAAGGTTTCTTTTCAGGAAGAAAAATGAATATTTATAAATGTTAAATGCATCATATTTGTTTAAATGGCTAAGAAGAAGTCAATTATTGATTGGATTAACAAGAAAGTAAAAATTAAGGCAGAACTTGTGGGATTCGTATCAGCCATTTTAGTATTCCTGTCAATATTTATAGGCTCATTAAGCGTTGTAACATACGAATACATATTCCTGTTCTGGATAATACTTGAAGCGTTAATTGCGTACGTTGCCGGAATAATTGCAGGCTATTCTTACTTCTCAATGTATAAAATTAAGTTTAACAAAAAGAAATAAATCATTAAAAATTTTATCGCTGCATGAATTCTTGTATTTCTTGACAGCGCTTATTAATTCAGCACTCTTCTTTACAGCCTTGTTCCTGATTAAGTACTGCACGAATTGCGAAACATTCTTGGGATTATTTGCAGGTTTTGCGCGCTCAAAATCAATCATCATAATTTTTCCATTATTCACGAAGATGTGCTTGAAGGGATTGGTTAACTCACCCTGATTAATTCCCTTAATGTCAAGGATTCTGCACATCTTCAAGCATTCAAGGATAATGCTTTGCTCGTGCAGGTATTTTTCAATCAAATCCCCTTTAACGAATTCCCTCACCAGAAAACGCAGACTTTTGTTGTATTTTATGATTTTCGGGAAGTAATCATAATCTTTTAACTGCTCCAGCATATTATACTCATTCTCAATGCTTCCTTGGCTGCCAATATCATCCCGTTCAACTTTGACAATCAAATCAGGCATGATTTTGTAAACAAATCCCCTTCTTCCCCTTGCCAGGAATTCAAAAAAATCATGTTCTTTGAGCATTAATTTTTTGATTTTCTCCAGTCTTGCCCGTTCAATCATTTCTTTGACTGATTTGTTAATAATATTAAAAACTTTTTTATGCCAATAACAGCTAATTATTCTTTATGAAGAATCACTTGGTTGCCAAAATATTGAATGATGTTTCGTACGCTTTGGAAATACTTGATGTTGAATTCAAGCCAAGGGCTTACGCGAGGGCTGCGCGCTCAGTTGAAAATTTGTAAAAACCAATAGAGGACATTTACGCAGAGGGAGGGAAGAAAGCGTTGGACAATATTCCCGGAGTGGGCGAAAGCATAGCGAACAAGATAGAGGAAATAATCAAAACCAGGAGTTTGAAGTACAGGAATAAGTTAATCCGGAAGATTGGTTTTGATTTCACTGAATTAATGAATATTGAAGGCCTAGGCCCGAAGATGATAAAGAAACTGCACGAGGAATTGGGTGTTAAGTCATTGGCTGATTTGGACAAAGCAGCAAAGGAGGGCAGGATAAGGAGTTTGGAGGGTTTTGGCGAGAAAACTGAGAAGAAAATAATGGATAATGTTGAATTTGCAAGGGTCAAGAATAAGAGGGTGTTGTTAAGCACTGCTTTTAATGAAGCGCAGGAAGTGAAGAAAGAATTAATCCCTTTTGCGGAAAAAGTTGAAGTTGCAGGCTCAATAAGGCGCATGAAGGAAACAATAGGCGACATAGACATTTTAGCAGTTGCGAAAAGAGGAAAGCATGAAGAGATAATAAAAAAATTCGCAAGGCTTGGCAAAGTGGTGATGGAAGGTGAGACTAAGATCCGCATAAGGTTAGATTCAGGATTGAATTGTGATTTAAGGATTATTGAATTGGATTCTTTCGGTTCAGCTTTGCAGTATTTCACAGGCTCGAAAGACCACAGCATTGAATTAAGGAAAATAGCCATGAAGAAAGGTTTGAAATTGTCAGAATACGGATTATTCAAAAATGATAAGAAGATTGCAGGCAGGAATGAGGAAGAGGTTTACAAAAAATTAGGAATGCAGTGCGTTCCTCCTGAATTAAGGGAGAATATTGGGGAAGTGGAATTGGCGCAGAAAAATAAGATACCAGAACTCATTAATTATGATGTTATTAAGGGTGATTTGCAGATGCATACTAAATACAGCGACGGCGGGAACAGTGTTGAGGAAATGGTTCTGAAATGCAAGAATTTGGGCTACGAGTACGTTGGGATTTCTGACCATGCAGGGAATTTAAAAATTGCCAACAGCATGGGTGCAAAGGAAGTTTCAAAGCAGAGGAAGGAAATCCAGAATTTGAACATTAAAGGAATTAAAGTACTGCAGGGCGCTGAAGTCAACATATTGGCTGACGGTTCGCTTGACGTTCCTGACAAATTATTGAAAGAGTTTGATTTTGTGATTGCTGCTGTTCATTCAAAATTTAACATGGCAAGGGATGAAATGACTAAGAGGCTGATAAAAGCAATTAAGAACCCTTACGTAATCATTCTTGCGCACCCTACTGGCAGGAAAGTATTGAGAAAAGAATCCTATGATGCTGACTGGAAGGAAGTGTTCAAAGCAGCAAAGGAGCATGGGGTGTTATTGGAGATAAACGCGCATCCTGAACGCCTGGATTTGCCTGATTCTTTGATAAATCAGGCAGTGAAAATGAACTGCGCCTTGATTATTAATACTGACTCGCACTCCGTTGATAACCTTGAATACATGAAATTCGGCATTGGGCAGGCAAGAAGAGGAGGCTGCACAAGAAAGGCTGTTGCCAACGCGTTAAGTTTCACCAAATTCCTTGAATTGCTGAAAAAATAAAAAAATATATATCGGTTTTAAAAAATAGGTTTTAAAAATAGCCCAATACTACTTTCATTGTATGATTCAGCCCCATTTAATGATAAAAGAGGGTGATATTCATAATAACTGCTTAATAATGGGGGATCCTGGGAGGGTTATAAGGGCTGGCAAATTACTGAAGAATTTTAAAAAAGTCAGCGAGAACAGGGGATTCTTAGTGTATAATGGCGAATACGATGGTGTTAAAGTCACTCTTGCAAGCACTGGCATTGGATGCCCGAGCGCTGCCATTGTAATCACTGAATTAATCAATTGCGGGGCAAAAATTATCATACGCGTGGGGAGCGGCGGAATACTCCAAAGAATGATGAAGACAGGCGAATTAGTAATCAGCACTGGCGCGTGCAAGGAGGAGAAAAGCACGCAGGCATACGTGCCTCCTGAATTTGCAGCAGTGCCTGATTTTGACGTGTTAAAAGCATTAATTGAAAGTGCTGAGGAGTCAGGCAAGAAGTATTATTACGGAGTGACTATGTGCGGCGACAGTTTTTACAACAAGAGTCATATGGGTTTAATGCTTGACTGGAGCAGTAAAGGAGTTATTGGAAGTGATATGGAGTCATCAATGCTTTTCACTCTTGCCCAGCTCTACGGGGTTAAGGCAGGTTTTATTTTTTACGGTGGCCTGAATATTGTAAAGCATCAGAAACATTCAGACATTGTAAAGCAGAAAGAAATAAGATTAGAAGGGGAAAGGAATGCATTATTAGTAGCATTGAATGCTATTAAAAAAATTAAAAAATTTTAAGGGAGGTGAAAATAATAAAAATGGCTGCTAAAAAGAACATGAGCTTTTGGAGTAAGTTAAAAGGGGACTTTTCAACAATAGCAATAGTGATGATACCTATTGCAATTGCAATTAATCAGGTTGGCAGGTTAATATCCACCAGTTTAGGATTGCCTTTATTCCTTGACACTATAGGAACAGTTTTAACGGCAATGCTTTGCGGGCCTTGGGTTGCTGCTACAGGAGGTTTCCTTACTAACGTCGTGACTGCCTTAATATACGGCAGACCCACATCAGTAGCTTTCGGTTTGGTTCAGTTAGCTATTGGTTTTATAGCTGGTTTGTTCATCTATAAAAAATGGGTCAGGAAATGGTGGCAAGTATTCATTTTTGGTGTGACTATCGCGATTGTTGCAGCATTGATGAGTGCCATAATATCCTCAGCATTAACTGCTGGATTGTCAGGAACAGGAGTAGACTTGGTAATAGCTTTCTTCCTCAACGCGGGTGCAGGATTCTGGACGTCAATTATCAGTGCCAGAATATTGGTTGAAATGGTTGACAAGATTGTAACAGCATTTGTTGCATGGATACCTGTAAAGAGTCTGCCTCAGAGGTATGCTAAGCTCTTCAAATACGTAAAGAATGTGAAATAAAGACTATTCCATAACTTTATTAATTTTCTTTTTCTTTTTTTTATTTAATGCCCAAGACAATGCTAATATCTTATGTTGAAAAAAATTCTTATATTCACAAGCTCAATCCTTTGACTAAATTAACAGCACTGTTATGCGTTATTGCTATGGTGTTTGTTTTTCCGGGTTTTGTTTACAACTTAATACTTTTTGCATTAATATTCCCTTTCGCTTTCATTGCAAAAGTTAATTTTGGGGTGTTCAGGCCCATAAGGTATTTGTTTATAATATTTGTTTTAATTTTTGCAATACAGGGATTATTCTACCCGTTCGCTGAAGGGCCTTTCATTAATTTAGCGTTCGGCTTTAAATTATGGATGAACGGCTTGAATTATGCAATGATTGTATCTTCAAGACTGATAGTCATGATGGTTTACGGTTTCCTTTTCGTTTTAACAACGCACCCCAGCGATTTAGTTTCTTCATTAAGGAAGATTAATCTTCCTTTCAGCCTTGGTTATATAATAATAGCAACAATGCAGTTAATACCAAGAATACAATTGCAGATTGGGACAATAATTGAAGCGCAGAAGAGCAGGGGTTTGAGAACTGAAGGGAATATTATTGAGAGATTCAGTGCTTACCTTCCATTACTGGGGCCTTTATTCCTGGGCTCAATTCAGCAGGCAGTGGAAAGGAGCACGGCATTAGAGGCAAGGGCTTTCTCAGCAAAAGGTGAGAAAACAAGTTACAGGCAGCCAAGAGTCAGGCTCAGGGACAAGATTATAATAATTTCAAGCATTTTAGTATCAATTCTTGCAGGGGTGACAGTATGGGCATTATAGAATTCAAACATTTTTCATGGAATTACTCAGGTTACAGGACTGCATTATTGAAAAAAATTAATTTAAACATTGAAGAAGGGGAATTTATAGGATTAATAGGCAATGTCGGCTCTGGCAGGAGCACTTTGCTAATGTCAGTTCTTGGATTAATACCTCACATGTTCCATGGCAATTTTAAAGGTGAGGTAATAGTTGACGGAGTAAGCGTTAAGGATTCAAGCATTTCAGAATTGTCCAGAAAAGTAGGGTTAGTACTGCAGTCGCCGTCAACGCAGCTGACAGGCGCGGGAACTAATGTGGAGGAAGAATTAGCCTTTGGCTTGGAAAACTTGGGAGTCTCGAATGCTGAAATGAAGGAAAGAGTCAATAAAATGATTGAAATTGTAGGATTGGAAAGTTTCAGGAAAAGAAGCCCTTACGAGTTGTCAGGAGGGCAGCAGCAGAAAGTGGCAATTGCAAGCGTGCTAATAATGGAGCCAAAAATATTAGTAATGGACGAGCCCACAGCGCAGTTAGACCCCTTAGGCACTGCGCAAGTTTTTGACTTTGTCAATAAACTGTCAAAAAATAAGAAGATGACAATAATGCTTAACACCCAAAAAATTGATTACTTGGCGGAATTCGCAGACAGAATAATATTAATGGACAATGGCAGGATTGTAAAAACCGGAAGCACCCGCGAAATACTCGCAGACACGGAATTATTAAGAAAGCATAAAATAAACCCGACTGTTTACACGCAGTTAAGCGAGAAATTAATTAACAAGAAAATGTACCACGGAGAGCTTGCACTCACATTAAGCGATGCTGAGATTATGATGAAAAAGGTGAAAAGGAAATGACTGAACCATTCATTAAAGTCAGAGGATTAAAATTCACGTATCCTGGGGGTGTTACAGCGCTGAAAAATATTGATTTGGAAATAATGAAAGGTGAAGTAGTTGCAATTATCGGGCAGAATGGTTCAGGAAAAACCACACTTGTTAAACACTTCAATGGTTTGTTAAAACCCACCAGAGGCGATGTCATTGTTAACGGAAAAGACACTGAGAATTTCACAACATCGCAATTATCCCGTGATGTGGGATACGTTTTCCAGAATCCTGATGACCAACTCTTCACAAGCAAGGTAATCGAAGAAGTCAGGTTCGGGCCGAAGAATTTAAAATTTTCAGAAAAAGAAATCAATGAAAAAGTTAAGTATGCATTAAAAATTACAGGTTTATTGAAAAAAAGGAATATTCACCCTTTGGACTTGAATCTGGATGAGAAGAAATTATTGACTATTGCTTCTATTGTTGCAATGAACCCGCAGGTTATCATACTTGACGAGCCGACAGGAGGGCAGGACCATAAGGGCGTTAAAAAGATTGAAAAAATAATTAATGAATTAAAAAAAACGCACACTATAATATTAATTTCCCATGACATGGATTTCGTGGCAAGGGTTGCCGGGAAAATAATAGTAATGCATAGTGCAAGGATATTAATGACAGGAACCCCTAAAGAAGTATTCGCCAAGCCAGACTTATTGAAGAAAACGTTCCTGAAACCGCCAAGCATTACCCAATTAGCCCAATCAATGAAAGGAATAAGAAATGATACTTTAACAATTGACGAATTCGTAGAACAATTATGAATGATAAAATTCTTCATGTACTGTTTCGTTCAAAGGGCGTAGCTCCTTCTTCACTGGCTTCCCGTCAGGGTAGCCAATGCTTAACAGGCACACGATGAGGATATTATTAGGGAGTTTAAGGGCTTTATTTATCCCTTCTTCAATATCAGGATGTTCAGGGTCAAAGGCGCCGATGTAGCACCCTCCTAATCCTGACGCGTTCGCAGCAATGAGTATGTTCTCAGCTGCTAATGCCACATTCTCCAGATTATGGGCAGCAGCCCTGCTTTTCTTCTTGTCATAACAGCAGGCAATTAGCAAAGGAGTTTTGCTTATGAAACTGCTTTTCTGCCTCTTCTGAAATGCTATTTCGTCTTTGGTTTCCTGCTTCGTGACTATAATAAAAACCCAGGGCTGTTCATTAAAAGCAGAAGGGGCATTCCTTCCGGCGTTCAGCAATTCTTTAATTAAATGCGCAGGCACTTTCCTGTCCTTATAATTCCTTATGCTCCTGCGGGTATTAATCGCTTTTAATGCATCCATTAATAGTATTAGCAATGCTTTTATTCTTTTAAAACATTTTTAACAATTAATGATTTGGATAATTTACCTCCTTATTGCAATCGTTTTAATGAGCGTTAACGCTTACGTTGTGAAATTATTAGTCAAAAATATTAACCCGTTAATTGTCTTATTTTACCAGTACTTAATTGCAATACCATTGCTTATTATTTATTCATTAATGGTTAATGCTGACTTATTAACAGGCAATTTTAACATAGTGTTATTGGGATTCCTGTACGTTACAGGCATTGCATTATTTTACATAGCATTAAAGAAAGGCTCGTTAAGCAAAGTTTCGCCAGTGTTCAACCTTAAAATGATAATTACAGCAATACTTGGAATAATTGTGCTGTCAGAGCCTTTGACTCTGAACAAAATTGTCGGGTTATTATTCGGAATTTTAAGCGTTTACTTATTGAGCGGTGAGGAAGTATGAACTGGCTCATTTACTCCCTGCTGGCGATGATAATACAGGGAGTTGTATTATTCCTAGTGAAATTATTCTCATTCAACGTCCACCCTTTCATAATACTATTATATCAGTACATTGGAAGCATAATTTTAATGCTTGTTTACCTGCTGCTCAAGAAAATAAGTTTCAGGGTTAAGAGAAAACAATTATTTCCATTATTATTTTCAGGATTCCTTGTAAGCACTGGCTTGGCATTCTATTACTTAGCCCTCGGATTGGAAACCGCGTCAAGAGTGGTGCCGTTGCACAACGTTGGCATCACAGTCCTGCCAGTACTGCTTGCAGTATTATTCCTGAAAGAAAAAATGGACTGGAAAAAATTCATAGGAATCGCGTGCTCAATAATCTGCATCATATTCTTAACGATTTAAGAATAATGAACAATAAAATCATGCCCCAGAAAATCCACCTGTTCATGTAAAAATTGACTAATTTGCCGGTTAAGTCAAGAGTATTGTAAAAATTATTGCCCCATGAATTGTTAATTGAAGGGCTTACTGAATAATCATATTCAGGCATTAGTCTGAAATATTCATCCCTGAAATAATAAGTGTTAATGATGCTGTTTTTGCACTCATCGCTGAGGTTAGCGTAATCCTCACCAGTGCAGTTATTGTGCACGTCCTGCGACACGAATTTTGAAAGCATATCCATTTTTAATAATGCTTCCTCATCTGATAGTACAATTTTAGTGTAATTATTTAAATCACCCAGCGGGACGCCCCAGCCTTTGGGGTTGTATTCTGTGAATTCCATTAAATTATTGCCGCAATTGCTTAACTCGTGCGCTTTCTTTACAATAAAATTCACAGTGTCATGGTCTACGTGCCCTGCCTCGTAAGCGTGCGTGTAAAAAGTGTCAGAGCAGTGATTATTCATGTAAAAGGTGATGCTGTAAACAGTCCTGAACAATCCGAAAACTCCCAAGTCATTGTAAAAATTCAAATCATCAAAATCATAATATTTAATAGTGATGCTCTTGTTCAGTAATGACAGAGCGCTTAACTGCTCATTCTTCCTTAACAATTCATCTGCGTAACTTTTGTTGTACTCTTCAGGGGCGCCGTCAGTGAAAACTATTACAGTAACATTATTATTCCTAATTAAAACGTTTGAAGCGCCGATTATTTCATCATCACTGTGCGCAACGAAAATGGTTGAGCCTGCAAAAGCAACCGGCAAAAAAAGTAACAGTAATATTATTCTTTTCATTTCAGCAATTCCTTCTTGAATTTCCTGGCATAAAAATTTGCAAATAAGTAATACAAGAATATGATTAATATTGTGATTATTGCTGCTGGAATCATTGCCAAGGAATCGCCGAATCCCATTAGTCTGAAACTTTTCGCAAGCAGGAAATGGGTGATGTAAATTTCAAATGATAATAACCCGAACACTCGCAGGAACCTGAATTTAATATTCTTCTGGTTCAAGTAATAAATAATAACTGTGATGAACCCGCAAATGCTTGTGAAGTAAAAGAACAAGTTCAGGCTTCTCATGTAGTAATCAACAGGAATCAAAGGATACAGGATTACTGCAATGAGCCCGCTCATTAATGAAATGATTAAATTAATCCTCAGCTTATTGTCAACGTAGTTTTTGAGAAAGAAGGCACCCATCAGCATTATGGGCACAAGGTTGAGAATGCTGAACCAGCCCCTGAACAGCATGTTAAGAAAAAATCCAATAATTGAGTATCCTGTATTGAATGGGATGCCGGCAGTCCACCCATTCCTCCATGAGAATAAAAGTATTGCCTGTGTGATGTAAATCAAAAAACTTGCTTCCATGAACTTGTCCTTCTTTTTTAGGTAATGGATGAGGATGCTGGCAATGACAGCGCTTACTGTTATGCCCTGTATTGCCTCTTCCCACTCGTAAAAAGTCCTGAAACCCCACATGAACATTGTGAAAGGAATGCTTATCAGGAAATACTTGCCGTATTTTTTAACGCTTTTAACAATCATGTCTTTTACATTGCTGAATTTTGTGCTGATGAAGTAAGCGCTCATTCCTGAAACGAAACAGAACAATAATATTGGAGGCAATAAAGTCACGCTGTTAATTCCCTTGACGTAGAAAGGCGCGTCAACGTGAACGTCGTAAACGCTTAAGTAATCAAAAATGTTCAAAAATACCATTAACAATATTGCCAATCCCCTGAATTCGTCAACGTAAAAAACGCGCTCTTTCATCACTCTTTTAAAGAAGGAATTAATTATTTTTAAAATAATGGTAAAGTTAATTGCATGGGATTTGGACAATAATTTATGGACAGGAGTGGCGTATTACACTGACAAAGACACTATCAGGCTCAAAAAAGGCGCGAAGCAGGTTCTGAAAGAGATTAATAATTTAGGTTTGTTAAACGCTGCATGCTCAAGGAATAATACTGAAGATGCAATGAAATTATTGGAAAAATTCGGCATTAAGAAATATTTCACTGCTTTCAAAATAGGATGGGGTTTGAAAAGCGATTACTTGAAGGAATTAAGCAGGGAATTAAAAGTTCCTTTAAGCCAAATATTATTCCTTGATGATGACGCTTTCCAGAGGGCGGAAGTTGAGAAAAGCACAGGCATAAAAACAGCATATTTTGACAATTTACTTGAGCTTCTGAACCATTTAAACATTGACAAAGGGAGAATAAAAGTGCTGAAAGAGCATGAGGGCAGATTAACTGCTGAGCACGAATTTAAAGGTGATTTTAAGGGCTTCCTGAACTCCTGCAATATTGAAATGAGAGTCAGGGAAGCAGTGGAGGATGATTTGCCGAGGGTTGTGCAGTTATTAAACAAGACTAATGAATTGAACGCAACAGGCAACCACAAGAGTTTAAGGGAAATCAAAGAAGATAATGACTGCATCCTTGTCGCGGAATTAACTGACAAATTCGGCAATTATGGGATAATTGCAGAAGCAATTATCAAGAAAGAAGATGATGCAGAATGGTTTATTAAGGATTTCACAGTCAGCTGCAGGACAATGGGCAGGGGGGTTGGCAAAGCAATGCTCATATACATTATGAATCTGGCAAAGCTGGAAAAAGCAAGAAATATCAGGGGCTACTTGAAGCACTCAGCAGATAATTGGAGAATGCAGCCATTGTACGAAAAAAGGGGTTTTGAGCACGTGGGCAAATTTCACAATAAAGATTTTTACGAGTTCCGCTTTAACAAGCCAATACCTGATTATCCTGAATGGATAAAAATTAAAACACAATAATTTCATATTTGCATTTCATTTTAACATTGTCAATCATAATAACCTTATTAATAATATCTTTAAGATTTTTTACATTGGGAATAATTTTCCAGCACCCCTCGTAAGCAGGTAAGCCAATGATTTCATACTTTCCTTCTCGAAGCGCGCCTCCTCAGCCTTAGCCTCATAATTTAATTTATCAAGAGAATATTTTCCCATAATGATTCTGGAAAAATTTGCTTGCTTATAAAACTTATCATAACAATTATTAATACCAAAATAATCAGTGATTAATTGATGATTAAGGCAGTACTTTTTGACTTGGACAACACGCTCATTGATTTTATTAACATTAAAATTAAATGCATAAAAGATGCCATTAACGCGATGAGGAATAAAGGGCTTAATCTCAGCGAGGAGGACGCTTTTTCTGAAATAATCCTGATTTACACTAATATTAATTTTGAATACAGCGAAGTTTTTCAGGACTTCCTTAAAAAAGTGCTGGGAAGGATTGATTATAAATTATTAAGCGTTGCAATCGTTGCTTACAGGAAAACAAGGGCGAATTATGTTAAACCTTTCAATAATGTCAAAAAAACCCTTGAAGAATTAAGGAAGAAAGGGTTAAAATTAGGGATAATAACTGACGCTCCCAAGATTAAGGCATGGATTAGGATTGCAAGCATGGAATTGGAGGATTATTTTGACTTCGTTATCGCCTTCGAGGACACTAATGAGAAGAAGCCGAGCATGCTGCCTTTCAAAAAAGCGCTTAATGAATTGAAAATTAGTCCTGAACAGGTTTTATTCGTGGGCGACAATCCTGAAAGGGATATTAAAGGCGCGAAGCAGGCAGGCATGAAGACAGCGCTTGCAAAGTACGGGCAATTCCTTGACGGCGAAGAAACAGCAGATTACGAATTAACAGACATTAAAGATTTAATTAAAATTATTTAAAAAATACTTTGAATTATTATTTTTTTAATATCCTGAAATATTCCTTCTCGCTCACAACTTCATAAGAATCATCATACTTTTCTCCCAATAACTTCCTGAAATAATTCCTGCAACCATCCAAATTATATTCCCCTCTCATCATCAGGCTAATAACTGCATATTTAGTTTTTAGCCCGTTCAATACTTTCATGGTGTTGCCTGCTTTCTGCCATTCAAAACAAGTTGACGCCTTGAATATGAATGCAACATCAGCTTTCATTTCTGGAATTCTGCTTACAACGTCCTGAAAAAAGGCAGAGCATTTCTTCATTTTAATAATCCTGAAATATTCATTCAGGAAATTAATCATATTCTTTTCAATATCATAGCAATAATACTCAGCATCCTTGTCCAGATTCATCCACTGCAGGGTTAAAGGGTTCAAGCCGCATGCCAAATCCAGAATTACTCTTGGCTTGCCAGTGATTCTGAAAATTTTCCCGTAACAATCATTCTTCACTGATTTCAGGCGGTTATTGTCATACTTTCTCAGCCAATGCTCATAATTTTTAATATTGTCAGGATTCTTCCTGAAACTATTCAATGCCTTCTTATAATCCAAACCATTGTAATAATGCGCGTGAATAGTGTACAATTCTTTTTTAATTTTCTTAACTGCCTCATCATCAGAAATTTTTTCATCCTCTTCAAGAATTCGCTCAGCAGTCCTCTTAACAGTGCTTGGATGAATATTCTCATACTTTTTAGCGCTTAAAACTTTATTAATAACTTCATTAATCATGAATAAAAATAATAAAAAGAGAAGTAATAAAACTTATTCTTCTTCAACAGTCAGGAAACTCCACCATGGCTTGTTGACTGCTTCCACGCTTCCAGTTTCAGCATTGACTCTTGAAGAAACGCTCATATTCACGCTGAATAATCCGAACAATCTTACCATTTTCTCTTCCTGAATCTCGTATTTGAATTCATTATTCTCAGAGATTAAAGTCATGTTCCAGACTGACTGGTTAGTCGCATTCACTGCACTAATTGCCTGCGAAGGCATAACTGTTATTTCCTTGCCTGTTCCGTTAAGTGTCATGTTTGCGTAAACTTTGCCGTTCTGCAGTATTAATTCCATGCTGTTCTGCAGTGTTACGTTAACTCCGTTATTCTCTTCTGAGAACTGCAACTGCGACTGCACTCTCTCTATGTTAAGAGTTGTCTGCCCTTTTGACGAATTAACGCTGACACTTATCTGCTTAATATCTTCCCCGTTCTCATTTGTCAGCCTTGTCTTGTTAATATTCACATCAGCAGCAGATATTGAAACAGGCACATTGCCTGTAATATCAGCATTTATTGCGGATGAATTTATTATTATGGCATTCGTTCCAATTGTCCTGTTAGCATTGTCTGAAGCGTTTGCAGCAAGCGCTGAAGGGTTCACAGCCAAACCTTTTGCATTATTTGCTGATGTTAATGCATTATTCTGGCAGAAACCAATACCCAGGACTCCGATCATTAAAATAGTTAATAATAATTTCTTCATAATTAACAAATAATAACCAGAATTATTAAATAATCTTCGGTTACCAAACAATTTTTAAATAAAACAATTCTGGAATTCCTGATGGACAAAATTAAAAAGTACAATTATACTGAACTCCTGAATTATTCCAAAGCAGGAATTTTCAAGAATTACAGTTTTAAAAGAACAATAAGCACTTCAACAATGAAGGAGGAATTAATGAGTTTTTACGAACTGCCGGAAGATAATATTAAATCTTTGGAGCAGGCAATAAAGAATGACTATCCAGATATTGCACATTTGGTGAATTTTAACGAATTAATACCCGTAATGTATTATAATTTCATTAACAAATCAGGCATTACTGAAGGGGTGTGCAATGACGAATTCGTCAATGCCGGCAATTCAGCATCCCCTTCAAGTTTTGATTTCTTTATGGAAAAATTTTATTTAATGGAATTAAAATCAGCAGGCAGTATTGAAAATGTTAACTCGCATGCTGATTTCAGGAAAAGACTAAGATTCTGGATGTTATAATTCCAATTCTTTCGTGCCGTACTTTTTAAAATATTCAACGCATTGCAGTATTATATTATTATCCGGCTTCTTTGCCTTTATCACCATTGGCAGCAATTCCAAAGCATTGCTCATTGCGTAATAGGGACTCCCTTCTTCCATTATGATTTCTTCAACAGTTTTCCCGTCATCCCTTAACTCGTTCCTGTTGGTTAACCCGATTGCTGCAACCACATTAATTTCAGCATTCTTCAGTGCTTTAATCGATGATAATAATGAATCGCCAGTAGTGGTAACGTCTTCCAGTATTATTGTTCTGCCTTTCGGCACCCCTAAGAAATACTTGTCTTTCGCAGCCCCATGCTCTTTAACCATCCCCCTGCCCATTGCCAAGACGTGCTTGCCTGCTTCATAATCCCAGAAATGCTTTTTGCCCCACTTGAACTGCGTTATGACACCTAACTTAGTGGCTCCTTCAGGCACGCCGTAAAAACAATCAGGAGGTACTGAATCTTTTATGCTCATGGCAAAGTCAATAACATAGTCGGATAATTTGTCAATGAGGAAGACGTCCTCTGCAGGATTCCTCCAATTCACATACCAGTTGGACACCCTGCCTGATTTCAGAGTTACTGGTTCCCTGAAGAAGCCTATTACTTCATTGTCAACAACGTATTTGTAGAAAGATTTTTTGTCAAAAACCATTAATTGTTCACCAATACTTTTTATTATTCTTTTCCAATGTGTTGTTTATGTCCTCATTCATGTTGTTCACTGCCTGCCTTGATGCCTTGTCAAAATTTTCAGGGCTGAAAATGCCGGAGTATTTCTCGTTCAAATAAGCAAATATTATTCCTCCTGACGAGTTAACAACAGCGCCCAAGCCGTCACTGTTAAAGCAGGGCTTTACATCTTCTGCCGTTCCTCCCTGCGCGCCGTAACCAGGCACTAAGAAATAAGAATAAGGCATTTTATTCCTTAAAATTTTTGCCTGATCAGGATAAGTTGCGCCTACAACAGGACCAATGCAAGAATAACCATACTCTCCTATTAATTCTCCACCCCAATTATTAATCTTTTCAGCAACTAATTCGTACACTAATCCCTCATTCTCTATCTTCTTGTCCTGCAATTCGCCTGATGATTTATTTGACGTTTTGTCAAGAATAAAAATACCTTTATTATAATTTTTGCAGTCATTAATGAATGGCTTGACGCCGTCAATTCCAAGATAAGGATTCACAGTGACAAAATCAGCATCAAAAACCGGCAAAGAACCATTTATGAGTTCAGCGCGCCCGATATGCGCGCACGAGTACGCTTCTGCAGTGCTGCCAATATCATTCCTTTTAGCATCAATTATAACCAGCAAACCTTTGCTTTTTGCATAATTAATGGTTTCCTCAAATGCCCTGATTCCTTCATAACCATACTCTTCATAAAATGCTATTTGAGGCTTAACAGCAGGAACAATATCATACACTTCATTTATGATAAACTTGTTAAATTTTGCAAAAGCCCTTGCAACTGCTTTAAGCGAGTTGCCATAATAATCTTTGCACTCCTCCCTTATGAACTCAGGAATCTGCTGTATTTTAGGGTCCAAACCCACAACAGCACAGCTCTGCTTTTCAATAATAGAATCAATCAATAAATCAGCAATGTTTTTCATTGAAATAAAATATTACTTTAAAGATTTATAAAAATTATTCACTGATTCTTAGTGAATGCCACCATTTCATCATCGTACATTGATTCAATCATTACTTCCCCTTTGCCTTTTTCTACCCTGCCGATAATGCCAGACTTATTGCTTACTTTGTTAATCCTGCTAACAGCCTCTTCAGAATCTTCCTTATTGAACCCGAGAGTTAATTGGATGCCATTGTTGAAGTAACTGTACATTCTTTCATTAGTGACAGGATTAACAACCCTAAGTATTCCATTCTTTATCATGTAAAATAATTCCTGCGGTTTCAAATCATGATTCCTGTGAATGTACATTCTTAATCCCTGTGGAAGAAATTTTAATAACTTAGTGAACGAGCCGCCAGTGTTATGCTCAGCCCATTTAATCTTTAATCCTTCAAGTGCATTGAACACTTTGTCAAAAACTGGTGTGGGAACTGCAAGCATTTCATAAAATTTTATTTTATCCTCCAAACTTAACTTGTCCGCAAAGCTTCGCGCAGCTGTCAAGCCATTGCTGCCAATGCCAAGACTGTCAACTCCTATTATTACATCACCTTCTTCAACATTGTACACAGGCACTTTCTCCCTGTCGCAGATTGAAGTCATTACCATATCACACTCAACCCCTCTAAAATTGGGCATTACTGCATGATTATTAACTTTAAGGGATAAATTCCTAATATTGCACTCGGTTCCCAGCCTTTTTTTAATACCTTTTACCTGTTCTTCATAACCTAATCCTGCAAGAAGCCCGTTAGACACGAAAGTCTTCTCAGGCACGCCCAAAAGTGCAACGAGGATATCATTATAATTCATTGCAATAGCGTCAATTACGAAACTGTAATCCCCTAATTTATAGATTAAACTCTTTGTTCCAACACCGTCAGCGTGCGCGATTAACACTTTGCCGGACAAATCATAATCATTGCCTGACTTGTCAATACTAATGGAGGATAATCCTGCATACATTCCACTTAAATTGTTCATAGTTGCAGTCTCACCGCCGGGAATTGCACAATTATTCTTCCTTGCATAATATGTTAATGCTTTCACGAATTCGTCCCTGAACTTATTATTGTCTTCCTGAATCATTAAATGATTAACTAAAATATTAATATCCCAGAATCTGCATCCTTTCATGTGATTATTGTATGATTTCCCGGCAAAACCTTCCATATCATTATTGTTGTAGAAATTTTCACCTTCAGGTCCTATAGTGCTGTTATGAAAATATAAACTGCACAGTTTTGCATCAGTTTCCAGGAAAGTGCCGAAATCATTCCTAGAATAAACCCTAAGCCCTGGAATAACTTCAATGCTTTTCTTAGTCTGTTCTTCAATACTCCCTGACTTTTTCAAGCCATAACCAAAATTTATACTCATATTATTCTCAAAATTATCAGTTACTTTAAAAAATATGTTAACCACTAATGAGTCGTTACTGTCCTGAATATTTTCCAATAATTGTTGCCTCTGCCAGTTTCACGCTGTTAATCTTTTCATGAAAATTATCTTTAGTAACATTTTCCAGTTTTCCAGCGCTTAATGCGTAAATTGTGAAATAATACCTGTGCATTCCAGCAGGAGGCGCGGGAGTAACATAACTCTTCCTTCCGGCACTGTTGATTATTTCCTCTCCAATCACTCCTTCTCTTGGGATAGTGTTAACATTGGATGGTATGTTTATGATAATCCAGTGGATGAAATCACCAATCAGCGCGTCAGGGTCATGAACGAATAATGCAAAACTCTTGGTATTCGCGGGCGCATCACTCCAATTAATCTCAGGCGAAACGCCGATGCCGTCACGCGTGTATTTCCCCTTAATCAAACCATTGATTCCTAATAGGTCAGGAATTTCCAGAATCATTGACAAATAGGACATACTTAAATTTTATAAATTATATGAATGTTAAATTCTATTAATGAAGTTAGTCACTCTGCTAATACTGCTGTTTTTGTGCATTATTTTCCCGCCATTAACAGGACTAATTATTGTATCACTTGCAGTTTATTATGTTGTGAAAACGAGCATTATAAAGGGCAAAAATTTAATCACATCAATAATTGCTGACTGTTTAAATCTGTTCAGCAGAATTGTTGAAAAAATTGCCGGTTTTCTTGAAAAAAAATAATTTAATACGCTTTTTTCTTATAATTTTTCATGCGCTTAATCATGCACTTATTGCATAATTTATTCTTGGCTTCCATTGTGCTGTCTGGAGTAAAACCTGCCCCGCACTCCCTGCATCTCACATTATATTTATAATTAGTCATATTTGGAGAAAAAAATCACCCCTTTTGCAATTACCAGTAGTTTTGGACTAATTAAAAAAGTTTCTTGCGCTGTTCAACGCAATGGATGCGCGCATCATCAGCATTATCATGATTGGAATAGACCCTGCAACCAGTAATTATACAATTTTTCCCGCACTGCTTGCATTTAAAACCCTTATCAGCGCTTGTAACCTGTATTAATCCGCAATTTCTGCACTGAATTACCCTGAACATTCGTCATCAATCCCTTTATTGGCCAGTTCATCAGCCAGTTCATTCAAATCCCTTATAATATGCTCATAGATTACTTCCTTAAAACACTTTTCCAGCATTTTAACATTATTATGAAGAGTTTTCAGGATTGGATTATTAACACTATAATCTCCTCTTAATTGTCTCACTACTAATTCGCTGTCGCTCCTGACAATAATTTTACTATTCGTGAGCTTGCGGGCAGCTTTCAAACCAGCAATAATTGCTTCATACTCTGCCTGATTATTAGTTGCTTTGCCCAGGAATTTGCAGATTTTCCCGACTAGTTCACCCTTTGAATTGCTTATAACAGCACCAATGCCCGCAAGTCCGGGATTCCCTCTTGAAGCACCGTCAGTATTAATAATTAAATCCATTAATCTCATACTCCGCAAATTGTTTTAATAATAGTCCCATTGCTGCTTACAGTGTAAACTTTATCGCCATTGCTGCCAGAAGTGAAAACATTATAAAAATTGTCGCTAATATTGACAGCACTGGTAATGTTTTCATCCAAACCTTCATTAATCAAGTAATCATTCACAACTTCCTGCGCACCAGCAACATTTTCAACACTGCTGCCGTAATATAAGTAAGAATTTTCAGGCGTTGAATCATCACACCAACAATTATCAACTTCGTAGTCAAACAATTCGCACGCGCTCAAGCCAGAAACATTATTGTCCTGAACAGCGCACCCGCTTATTAGGGTAATAAGTGTGATGATGAACACAAACACCTTCATAATCTTGTTAAAAGATTATTGATTAATTAAAAACCTTGTTTTTTTTAGTAAAATTTTTAAAAAACATTTTATCATATGTTATTATGAATTATTCTCATTTAGTAAAATTTGTTAAGAAAAATATAGATATGCGCAGGAGGGTTAATCATCAAATTCATCAATGAATACTCAAAAATTATAAATTTTTCTGTTAAAAATCCTTTACACGCTGAACAAATTAAGATTAAATAAAATTATTTCTTGTAATCTGCTCATTAAGTATTATTAAGGCAATTATCCTATTATAATAATTTCCATAAGTTTTTTAAAGTCCATATTTTTGTGATTATAATTATGAAAATATTTTGCCAGGAGTGCAATAATTTATTATTGGGCAGGGATGGAATGCTTTACTGCAGCACGTGCAATATTTCATATAAAATTAACGAGTCTGACAAGCAATTGTTAACATTAAAGAAAAAAATTGTTCATAATGAAAAGTATGACATGCCTTTAATAATAAGAAATTCAGAACTTGAAAATAGTTTGCAGAAAGAAGACACTAAAGCCTTGTATGAGCAATTTAAGGAATACAATTCAACTAATTAATTACTTTATATATTCTATTGTATAAGTTGATGCAGTCCATAAATCCCAACTATTAGTGGGCAATTGCTCCAAATCGCTCATTTCAAAAGCATCCCTGTTAATATTGTATGAATCATAGAAACCATTCTCAACCCGGTAAACATCCCCTGTTTCAGGATCATACACTCTCTCATACCCGAGAGTAGTATCAGACCATTTCTCAGACAATATATCATCAGATTGCTGTCTGCTATCCCATGAATCCATTATAATATCAGACGTTTCGCTGAGGATTTCCCCAGTTTTTAACGCGCTCTGCGCTGCCTGATTCTGCGCCTGCAAACAAGCACTAACGTAAGAATCAGATATTGAATAACTGCCCATTATTTGGTTCAATATTGGTTCATACTGCAGGAATTCATCCTCTCCAGCAGTTAATCCAATAAAAGTCATGCCGTAGCCAATTCCTGCAATCGGGAATTCAGCAGTTTCCACATAAAACAAACCCTCTCCAAGCCCGCTGCCCTGAGAAAACAAAGCTCTTATAATTTTTGCATCAGAAGCAGTTGGTAATATCAGTTGTGAAGGAGTCTCTGATGAAATAACCTGCACATCATGAATTTTAGGAGCTAAAGGTGCAACTTCAGACATAATATTTGCATCTGCCAATTCCTTAAAATGATTAAGAAAATTCTCAGCAGTCAAAGGCGAAACAACAGGGGAATCAGTCCAGAATATGTAATAAGTTGCTCCTATACTGGCATAATAGTCTTTCCATGATAAATCATTGCTCTTCTGCTCCTCGCTTATGTAAACAGGGCCTGCTTCAGAGAAGTAAAACACCTGCCTTAAAGGATTTGAGGAATCATAAGCAACAAAAGATTTAGTGGCGCATTCCCCGTAGCTCACCACGCTCCACGTATCCGGCACGCTTAAACTTATCTCCCCGTCAGTCCAAGCCGCGTAATTAATGCTGGAATTCTGCTGGACAAAAGTATTATTCCCTGTATTATTGGAGTCAATGATTGTATTGTTAGTGTTAGTGCCGTTGGAATCTATTACAGTATTATTCCCTCCAGTATTATTGCCTGAGGTTATCAAAGTATTGTTCAAGTCGTCCCCTGCATTGCTGGAATTTGTCCAAGTATTGTTCGAATCAGCCCCAGTATTATTATCAGCGCTTGCATTATCAGCATTGCTGCCATTATCCATGTTAAAATTAATATTAGTGCCGCTTGGGTCAATGTAAACAGCGCATCCCAACACAAGTATTAAAGCCAATAGCAGGAAAACTTTTTTCATCAATAATAATCTGTTCCCTGTTATATAAAAAAGTTATTCTTGAAGATTTTGGAGAATAATAGTGGTGTTTGCATAATTAATTACAATGTTCACGATAATGTCATGGGGCATTTCAAAATTTTCAGGAAAATTGGCAGTGTTAAAGCCAATATTGTATGTTCCCATAGGCACGCTGAAAACAGCCACGCCCGCATTGTCAGTGTAGAACTCAGCGCCCACTTTTTCCATTAAGCGTTCATCATGATAAGTGCTTAAACCTTTGCTGTTCAAATTTTTTGACTCATTAATTACTGCTTCAAGATTTTTTTCATCATCAGGAAGCAATATTAAAACATTATTCATTGCAGAAAATTAATTATTATTTCTCTTTTAAATTCTTTGCGGGACTATTTTACGCTGATAACATGCACAGGGCACTGCTCTTCAGCAGTTTTCACGCATTTAATGGATTCAGGAACCTCTCCCTTGTCAGCAGCATTTTTAATCCTGTAATCCTTCCTTATCTGGCTGTGAGTGTCCTCCTTGTTCTGCTCAAAAACTTTAGGGCAAACACTCCAGCAATTCCCGCAGCTTATGCACCCGCTTCTCTTTATGCTTACTTTAACCATGAATATAATTAATGCTCTTTATTTTTTTAAAGCTGGCGCTGTAATTTCTTGCTTTCAGAGATTAAAAATTTCAAGAATTTTTTTTATCTCTTCTTCTTGGGTTTCTTGTACTTCATCCAATTCTTAGGGACTTTGCTTACTTTTGCAATAATGTCAAAAACTATTTTTCTAATTTGTCCTGACTTGACAACTTTATTTCTGGCAATTTTTCTGCTGACCATTTTTGCAATTGTCTCCGCAATTGGTGCAGGCATGCCCGCTTTCTTGCACGCGCGTGCAACTTTTGCAGCCCTGAAACCCTCTAAGGATTTATCCTTTTTCAAAACTTTAACCATGAAAAAAAGCAGGCACGCGTTTATTATAAAAATTTCTAAAGAAAAAAAAGAGTTATAAATTGTTAAAAACTCCTTTTCTTTTAAGTAATGAACAATAATTATGCATGCAATTCTGCAGGGAGGAAGATGATATCCATGTTTCCTTTAGCAAAGCAGAATGAAACTATTAGCTCTGTTCTGGCAAGGATTCGCAGAAAAGGTTCAGAACTTAAAACTGTCAGTTACGTTTATGTTATTAACAGTGAAGGCAAGCTTGAAGGAGTTGTTGCCATTAAAAAAATTCTTTCCTCTGATAAGAAAACAAAAATTAAAGATATTATGATTAAAAGCTTCATTTCAGTATCCCCTGAAACTAGTTGCGAGAAAACTGCAGATTTGGCAATTAAGCACAATATTAAGGCAGTTCCGGTTGTTAAAAAAGGAAAATTATTAGGAGTAGTGAATACTGATGCAATATTAACCACGCTCAACAATGCTTTAAGGGATGATGTGATACACTTTGCAGGCATCCACAAATCATACCTGAATTATGAAAACACGCTGAAAGTGCCTTTTTTTGAAGGAGTAATGCACCGCCTGCCATGGCTATTAATAGGGCTTGCAGGAATAACAATTACAGCATTTTTCATCAGCACTTTTGAGGAACTGCTTCAGGAGCACATCCTTATCGCGTTCTTCATACCTGCCATTGTTTACATGAGCGGAGCCCTTGGAGCCCAGCACCAAACCCTTTTCGTAAGGGATATTGCAGTTTTGGGCAAAGAGCTTGACATAAAACACTATTTTTTGAAAGTAATGAGCATAGGATTAACTCTTGGAATAATTATTGGCTCATTAGTGTTTTTAATAATTTCATTAATTTGGAATGACTTTTTCATTGCCTGCGTAATCGGAATTTCCATGATGATAACTTTTATAGTGAGCAGTTTCACTTCCCTGACTATTACTTATCTTATTAATAAATCCAGAACAGACCCTGCGCTCGGAAGCGGGCCTTTTGCAACAATAATATCAGACGTTTCATCGGTAATAATTTACTTCATAGTAGTATCTTCGCTTTTAAGCATAATATAATAATTTTTATAATAAACAAACAGCACTATCTGAAGTTTACATTTTCAGGGAAGCCACCCAGTCATCAGCTCTGCACAGGAAAGAACAATAACTTTTTTTAATTAAAAAATTCTGCAAATTATTATGAATGCAGTTATTGGATTAACAGGTTATTCAGGGGCAGGAAAAGGCAGTTTTTATGATTCAATTAGGGATTATAATATTCCAAGAATCATCACAGGAGATATTACGCGCGAAGAAGTCAAAAAAAGAGGTTACGCGTTGAATGCAAAAAATCTTGCAGTAGTGGCGAATTCAATTGCAAAAAAGTACGGAAGTTACATGAATTTCATAAAAAAGAATGTTCAGGATATCCTTGTCAAACATGATTTATTGGTGATTGACTGCTTAAAACAATGGAGTGATTATCCCGCACTGCTGAATTACTGCAGTAATGTAATATTAGTCGCAATTGATGCAGGCATGATTAACAGGTATGAAAGGATGAATGAGAGAAGGAGGGGTGGAGACCCTGCCTCTTTGAAGGCTTTCCTTAAACTGGACGAGAATGAAACACTAAGGGGTGTCGGCGAATTGGTGTCATTAAGCGATTGCGTGATTAGCAATAACGGCACAAAGGAAGATTTAAGGAATAAATCAGTCAAATTTCTGGAATCAATTATTTGTTCTTTCTGAACAATTTAAGAATCTCTTTCACCGACAATACAATAATGCACACTATTAGTATGAAAATTAACTGCGCGCCTGAAAGCATTTCCAGTTTTAACTGCGCGCTTACAGTTCCTGACAAATTAATCAGGGCAAGGAATCCGACAACTGCCAGAGCCCACAAATTCATGACTTTATTAGTGAAAAAACCAAGAGTGAATAATGATTCATTATCAGAGCGGGATAGGAATGCGAGAATTATGTGCCCCATAATCCACGCGTTAAAGGCAAAACTTCTGGCTTCCAATTCAGGAAATTCAGTGAATAACGCGTAAATGTAGGATATCATTACTGCAAGGAACAACAGAATGCCGGAGAATAACACGTTGGTTATCATTTTCTTGTCAATAAAACTTCCCTTCTTCACAGGCTTTTCAGTGTAAATTTTTTTCTCAGCAGGCTCTGCAACGAATCCAGCACTGGCAGCCAAGTCCATGAATAATTCAAGTATGATTATCTGTATTGGCGCGAAAGGCAGTGGAATGTTAAGAATAACAGGCAGCAAGAACACGAGAATCAGGGCAGTTTTTACGGACAAATAATACTTCACCCCTTTTTTAAGGTTGGAGTAGAACTTCCTGCCCTCAAACAAGGCATTGCTTATTGTCACGTAATTATCATCAGCTAATACCACGTCAGCGGCTTCCTTTGCAGCATCAGTTCCTTTAATGCCCATGGCTATTCCAATATCAGCACCTTTAAGCGCCAGGGAATCGTTCACTCCGTCGCCAGTGACTGCAACGACTTCACCATTCGCGTGCAAAGCCTTCACTAACGAGTATTTATGCTCGGGGCTGGTTCTTGCAAAAACGCTTACATCTTTTACAATCTGCCTTAATTCATTGTCTGATAATTTGTCCAAATCCTCTCCAGTCAATACTTTTGCAGTATTAATCCCGACTTTTCCTGCTATGAATTTTGCAGTATCAGGATGGTCTCCTGTAACCATTATAGTCCTCACTCCTGCTTTGCGCGCCAATTCAATAGTTTCCTTAACACCTTTCCTCGGAGAATCCTCCAATGATAATAATCCCAAGAATTTCATTCCCTTCTCCAACACCTTAAAATCATTGTCCCTCATTGATGGCTTGATTTTTTTCACAGCAACCCCGATAACCCTTCTGCCTTTCCCAGCCTCCTCATACAGTATTTTCTTGACATTATTGCCATGAGACGCGCACATTTTCAGGATTTCCTCAGGCGCGCCAACACTGACAATTTTATCATTAAACATTATTGTCTTCGTTTTCCTGCCATTGCCGAAAACCCTTTCCCTTAAAATATTATTATCTTCATTTTTTAACCCTGATTCTTCAAACTTTTTCCTTACAGCATCATCAGTAGGGGACAAGGAGGATTCAGTAAGCGCTGAATGCGCTGTTCTGACAATTAATTCTTCGTCCTTCTCAGGGTAAACGGACACTATTTTCATCTTATTTTCAGTAATAGTGCCTGTCTTGTCAGTGAGTATGACTGTGGCGTCGCCCAAAACTTCTGCTGCCTTGACTTTCTTGACAAGGAAATTCTTGCTGGACAAATCATAAGCGCCAAGTCCAAGTATCATTGTTATAATAATGGGCAGTTCCTCAGGTATTACTGCAAATGCCAATGCCAATCCTGTGAGAATCATTTCCTTAACATCCCCTCCCCTCAACAGCCCGAGCAAAGGGATAGTGATGCTGAATAATAATGCAGCCCACACTAATTTTTTTGCAAGGGATTTCATTGACAATTGCAAAGGACTCTTCGGTGGCTTTATTGCCTCTGCCATTAATGAAATCTTCCCAATGCGCGTGCTGAAACCTGTTGAAGCAACAATTGCTCTGCCTTCCCCTCCTGTTACAAGAGTGCCTGCATAAACCAAATCATTTTCTTTCTTCTCTGCAGGATTCGATTCGCCAGTAAGTGATGACTCGTCAACGCTTAGACTGAAAGATGAGATTATTTTGGCATCAGCAGGGATTCTCGTGCCAGCAGATAATATGATTAAGTCGCCGGGAACTATTTCCTCACTCTTAACGTTGACAATTTTATTGTCCCTGTAAACTTTACTCACAGGGGATGCAATCTCTGACAATGCGGATATTGCTTTTTTTGCCCTGTACTCGTTCCACACTTCAACAAATACTAATACTGCAATGACTGCAAAAATAGTCAAAGCATCCTCTAATTTGCCCCAGAAAGAATAAACCACACCCACAAATAAGAGCAGGAGTATCATTGGCTCGGTGATTTCCTCCTTGACAATGCCCAAGAACTTCACCTCATAGGGCTTCTTCAAACGGTTCAAACCCTGCTCTTTTAATCTCTTCTCAGCTTCAATATTGGTTAAACCAGGATTCATGAAATGATTAGCAAGCATTAAGAGTTTAAAAAATTAAATACTTTTTTTTCGTTAGGCATGATTTCCCGTTGCCAGTAATCCTACTATTCATTATACTATTCAAAAGCACAAAACTCTTAGGAAAAACAATGAAAAAATACAAACAATAGAAAAATGGACAAGAACAATAACAGGAATACTATTCATGCTGACAGGCATTTATTACATAATAAAAGTGCTCATATAAAAAAATTATCTTAAAGAAGATTTTAAAAAATTAATAGTTCACCATATAAACAATCAGAACTGGCGTAATACTAAAGTAGTAGCGCCAGGAGCAGGCCTCGGGAATGTTAGTGCATACGCCCTTCTAAAAATCTTCATATAAACCCAAATGCGGTTGGATTTTTGCTTCGAATAACTAATAATTAAGAGCTCGGGAAATAAAAAGTTATTGATACTTATTCAAATATGATCAAATATATAATCATAATCAAGATCAGGAGTACCTATCCTATTATAATGCCTAATAAATGAAGAAACCATAGATTGAACAAAAGGATCATCTATTCGAGCGATTCTTTCATAATTTTTTAAATTTCCATATTTTTCTGTAAGTAATTCTTGAAAATCAACAATATGATTTTTAATAAAAGGAGTTTCGGGCAAAAAGTAATATTTAGTTTGACTTGAATCTATAATCTTTAACAAATTATTCTTTTTAGTTTTGCTACTTTTATCAGCTTTACATTGATTAAATTCATCAAATTCTGACAAGGGTGTACACTTAGCAAGAATAGCACAATCTGTTTTTCTTTTATCATTTCTGATAACAAAATCACAAGAGGGTGTTAATATAACATATAACATATTGTCTTTTTTTAATATATCTCCAGTTTCATATTCATCAAGTTTAAATGGAGGGTAAATATATACTTCCATAGGATGAATTTTATCTGAAGATATCTTAGAGTCTCCCAGAATAATTTTTATCTGTTCTTTTGACAATGATTTAGCTAAACGCCTCATCAATAAATATCCCATAGATAATTCATCCTTAATTCCTTTAATTGAGTCCCATTCATCATGAACAAAATCCCATAAATAATTTCTTATTGATTCACGTATGTAATTATCTAATTTTTTTTTAATACCAAAAAATTCAGAATTAATTATAGCTGTTATTTGTTCAATTAATTTATCAGTTCCATCACCTTTTCTAACAATCTTAACTATTTCTGATTCTAAATCCTTAACATCACCAATAATCCCTGTATAAAATATTATCGGAATAAAATCATATTGTTTAATTTTTACAAATACTTCTTCTTTTCCTAGTTTATAAGGGTTGGATGTACCTGCTTTGCCCTTATAAACATCCAAGATAATCAAATCATAATGATTTTTTTTAATATTTTTAAAACCAGAATCAAAATCAGTTTCATATTCAACAATTATATTTTCAGTTTTAATATTTTCGGATTCCAATAATTCTTTTGTGTCTTTACATAAATTTTCATCATCATCTATCATCAAAATATTTATAGTCATTTTATCACACAAAAAATCTTATTCTAAAATTAGCTCCTTCAAGAGGACCATTTACTAATTCAATAGTTCCATCATATTCAGAAACTAATTCACCAACAATTGTTAAACCCATACCAATACCATCTGGTTTTGTGGAATAATAGGGATCAAAAATATAAGGAATATCGTTAGGGTTAACCCCTGTTCCATTATCACTAAAAGTTATGTTAATTGTATTATCCGTTTTTTCCAACTGAACATGTATTTTTCCTTTTTTAGAGGATTTTTTATTTAACCAATATAAGCTATTATCTATTAAATTTATTAAAATAATTTTAAAATCTGATTCATTAATTTTAAACTCTGTTTTTGATTTAGGTAGTAAAACAATTAAATTTGAGTCTTGAATTTCTTTCTCATAAAATGAAAAAATATCTTTTATTGCTTCTTCCAAAAATATTGTCTTAATCATTTTTCGTTTTCTTCCACTGAAAGGTTCTAATTCTTTAAACAACCCAGAAAATATTTCTTTTTGTGTCTTAATTTTTTGTATATAACTTTTAATTTTTTCTTCATTTACTACTTTTTTATTAAATTCTTTATTTAATAATTTAACATTATTATCTATTTGAACTAGCAATATATTTCCATCATGTAAAATTCTATCTACCATTTTTCCTAATGTTGACAATCGCCTATATC
>Ga0210018_1000018_pt1 | contig 60960 bp, 60 predicted proteins | sample CryGeyCG2014_010_2_FD_183967 | JGI IMG/M metagenome (GOLD analysis project Ga0210018, IMG submission 183967) | Groundwater microbial communities from aquifer - Crystal Geyser CG09_land_8/20/14_0.10 (SPAdes) (version 2) | ecosystem: Environmental > Aquatic > Deep subsurface > Groundwater | place...
CATACCGCCGCAAAAATTGCAAAGTATTACCACCGTGAAGCAAGGGTGGTTTACCCGTTTGTCGATCTAGAAAGATTTAAAACTAATGACTACCGACTACCGACTAATGACTATTATCTGGTTGTCTCCCGCCTAACCCGCTGGAAGAGAGTTGATCTGGCGGTTAAAGCCGCTTTGGAGGTTGGGGTCCCGCTAAAGGTAGTCGGGGACGGGCCAGACAGGAAGCGTTTAGAGCGTCTTGTCCTTAAACACCAAATAACCAAATCACCAAATAACCAAATAACCTTTTTAGGGTGGGTTTCAGGAGAGGAGCTTGCGAAACTTTTCCAAGGGTGTCAAGCTTTAGTTATGCCTCAGGAAGAGGATTTTGGAATTACTTCTCTGGAAGCCCAAGCTTCGGGAAGGCCGGTTGTCGCTTTTAAGGCCGGTGGTGCCTTAGAGACCATCATGGTAGGAAAAACAGGAGAGTTCTTTTATCCGCAAACGGCGGAGGCTCTCATTTTTGCACTGAAGAAGTTCCAAGCTGGGAGATATGATCCTCAGGCGTGCCGAAAAAACGCTGAGCGGTTCAGCAAACGCCGATTCCAAGAACAATTTATCGAAGAAGTTATGGCGTCGGTTAATGGTAAATAGTTAATAGTGAATAGTTAATAGTGAATAGTTAATGGTTAGAGGAAAACAATACACCATGCACAATAAACCATACACTACCGCGAAGCGGTTGGTTGATATTGTAGGTGGGGCTGTTGGGCTTTTGGTTTTTGGTATTCCAATGCTCGTTGCCGCATTCGCGATTCGGCTGGAGTCAGACGGATCGCCGTTTTTTACTCAGGAGCGGGTAGGGAAAGGAGGAAAGGTCTTTAGGATGTATAAACTTCGTTCAATGATTAAGGATGCGGAGGAGATGCTGAAATCAGATAAAGGAATGCTTAGGGAGTATGTCAACGGCAGTTACAAATTAAAAGATGATCCCCGGATCACGAGGGTAGGGAAGTGGGTCAGGCGTTTTAGTTTAGATGAAACCCCACAGTTTCTCAATATTTTAAAAGGGGAGATGTCGTTGGTGGGACCAAGAGCTTACAAGCCGGATGAGCTGGTGTATCAACAGGAAAAACATCCAGAGGCAACCTATCAAATTAAGTGGCTTCTTACGGTCAAGCCAGGCTTGACCGGTCCGTGGCAGGTGAGAGGACGCTCAGAGATACCGTTTCAGGAGCGGGTTAAGATGGATGCGCAGTACGCGCAAAAAAAATCTTTACTGGAGGATATCAAGATCATCTTCAAAACACCGCGTGTTGTAATTAAAGGCAAAGGTGCGTATTAGCTAATAGCTCATGGTTAATGGTTAATGGTAAATGGTTGTGTTGAGACGATAAACAATACACCATAAACCACACACCATTACGGAGTAATCAAGATGATTGATCTTTTGAATCCCGAATATTCTCGAAAGATTTACCAGGACAGGTTAAGTGAGACAGTAGCACCGCAATCTCCCTCAAGGAAGGCGGGGTTTAAGAACTTGTTTGGGAAAGTCAAAATCCCAAAGCCATCTTGGCGAAAGCTCTTTTTCTGCTTGATTGGATTGTTGATTTTTCTGGGGTTAGGTTTCTTTTTTCTCCTTCGCCCTGCTTTTTCTCTCTACACCGGAATAAAAAATACAGAAGTAGTTGTCAGTGAGTTGCAAACCGCATTTGCTAAGAAAGATTTAACGGTTGTCGAGCATGCTTTAGCGAAGTTGGAGACAGAGCTGGCAAAGATGCGCGGTTCATACCAAAGGTTGAGGTATCTTAAGAAAATCCCTGTTATTAGTGGTTATTACCGTGACGGGGAGCATCTTTTGGGAGCGGCTTCACTTTCTGCCGAGGGGGGAAAAGAGCTTCTTGATGCGATTAGCTCTTTTTCTGACGTTTTGGGGCTGACAGAAGGCTTTGGGAAGATACTGACGACCGAGCAGCAAGCAATAAGCTTAGCGCGGATTCTCCCTCGGATCACTCCTCAAATTGATACCGCTTTGGGGAAGCTGTTTTTGGTGAAAGTGGAGCTTGAGGAGATTAACCCCGTGCACTATCCAGAGGAGATTCGGGGGATGAAACTTCGCTTTTGGCTGCAAGAGGTAAAAAAGATGATTTCCGAGTTTGAGCCGTTTCTCCGAGAAACACGGACAATCGTTGAGGTTTTGCCGCACCTTCTTGGTGTTCCAGAACGGACCTATCTTGTTCTTTTTCAAAATGATGCGGAACTTCGGGCTACAGGAGGGTTCATCACGGCATTTGGCCTTGTGACTGTAAAGGACGGGAGGGTTGTTGCTACTGATCAGCATGGGATTGGGTACGCTAATGGCAGGATTCCTTACATAAGACCTCCAGATCCTCTGCGTCGTTACCTTAAGGTTCACACTTGGCATCTTTCGGACTCCAACTTCTCGCCAGATTTTAAGCTCTCTGCTCGAAAAGCGGTTGAGATGTGGAGGATGACAAATCTTCCTCAAACATCGTTTGTTGTCGCGATCACCACCGAGGCAGCGAGGGAGATGCTCGAGTTTATTGGGCCGGTGAAACTGCCAAACTATCCGTATGATTTATCCAGATATTCTTGGCTTCCTTCCGATTGCCGTGCGGGAGGAGATCGATTTACCGCTACCAATCTTGTTTGTCGGCTTGAGTATTATGTGGAGAAGTTTAGACCTGATATTGCAGCGAGAAAGTACGACAGAAAATTGATTCTTGGGGATTTAATGGATGCAATCATTAACAAAATTACCTCCTCCTCGGTGGAGATCCGGCCAAAACTTTTGGACTTCACCTTTACCCTTCTTAATCAAAAAAACATCCTTCTTTACAGTACCAATCCCAAAGAGCAGGAGCTTATTGAAAAATTAGGTTACGCCGGTCGGATCAAGGATTATCCCTCGGCTCATTCGACAAGCTCAGAACAAGCAGGCTCGGGACAAGCTGCGGGCGATTATCTTCATATTAGTGACAGCAACTTTGGGGGGAAGAAAACAGATCTTTATATGCGAGAGGGGGTGGAGCAGAGTTTAGTTCGCCTAAGGGATGGAAGGTGGAGAAAGACGGTGAAGATTAATTACTTTAATCCCCAAAAGTATGATAATTGGCTCTCGGCAAATTATAAAGATTTTGTCCGCCTCCTCGTCCCCAAAGGATCAAAGTTGGTCAAAATCGAAGGTGCAAGCCAACAGTGGGGGAGCTGGAATGAGGTGGGGAAAACCGTTTTTGGTGCCTTTTTTACCCTTTTGCCGCAAAAAGAACACACGCTGACCTTTGTTTATGATCTGCCAGAGGGAAGTGTTGGGGAGAACTATCAACTTTTGATGCAGAAACAGCCGGGGACAAATATCACCCTTGTCAAAGTTAAAATTGGTGATAAGATAGAATCGTTTGAGTTAAAAACAGACCGTGAGATCACCGTTGATTATTGAAACTATGTAGCCTGCCTGATGCCTACCTATCGAGACGAGGGAATCGTCATTCGCAAACAAAACTTTTCTGAAGCGGACAAGATCGTCACGCTTTATACGAGGGATAACGGAAGGGTAACCGCAATTGCCAAAGGAGCGCGTAAGCTTATTTCGCGCAAAGTCTCCACGACCGAGCTTTTTGTCCATGGAATTTACTACCTTGCTAAGGGGAGAGATATGGATATCGTTGTTGAATCGGAGACTTTGAATGCCTTTACCTTGTTGCGAGAGGATCTCCAAAAGGCGGCCTTGGCCTTTTACCTCACAGAGCTTTTAGACTCCTTTACAAAGGGTGGGCAAGCAAATTATCCTCTCTACCGCCTTTTTCTTGAGACAATGTCAATCCTTTCTCGCGCGAAAACGAAGCATAATCTTTGGATTAGAGCCTTTGAGATGAAGGCCCTTAACCATCTGGGGTTCGGTCCTGAGCTTTTCCAATGTGCCTCCTGTACTTCTCCCTTATCGGCAGAGAAATACTTTGAGGTTGGGCATGGAGGAACTGTCTGTCGAGAGTGCTTCCGCGAGGGGATCCTTCTTCGCGAACCACTTCTTATTTTTCTTAGAGATCTCCAACGTCTTAACTGGAATGAGCTTTCACGGTTAAGGTTTGAAGAACAAGAGCTTACTGATTCAGAGAAGGTTATCCAGCATTATCTTCGGCACGTTTTGGAGAAAGATCTTTTCTCACTCAATTTTATTGAGAAAGTGAGGGAGCAGCTGGAGATTAGGTAAAATGAGATAGCCTTATGGAGAAAACAGACAACAGATTCGAACAGATTGTATCCCTGGCAAAGCGCCGGGGATTTATCTACCCCTCCTCAGAAATTTACGGAGGGCTCTCTGGCTTTTGGGACTTTGGTCCTTTGGGGGTGGAGCTTAAGAATAATCTTAAAAGCGAGTGGTGGGGAAGTACTGTTTGGGAAAAGGAGAATGTGGTAGGTCTTGATTCCTCAATCATCTACAACCCCAAGGTTTGGGAGGTATCTGGGCACACTAAGCATTTTGCTGATCCTTTGGTTGAATGTAAAAACTGCCATCAGCGATTTAAAGCTGATCAGCTAACAGTTAACCCACCAAAGGCGAGGCTCGCCAAGGGCGGCAGCAAACAGCAAACAGCATGTCCTAACTGTGGTAAAACGGAGTTTACTGAACCAAAGATGTTCAATCTAATGTTTAAGACGCATGTGGGACCAGTGGAGGATGAAGCTTCTGCTGCCTATCTTCGTCCGGAAACGGCGCAGGGAATCTTTATCAACTTTGAAAACATTCTCAAGACTTCTCGTTTAAAACTTCCCTTCGGGATCGCCCAGATTGGTAAGGCTTTTCGAAATGAGATTACAACCGGCAATTTTATCTTTCGCTCCCGCGAGTTTGAGCAGGCGGAGCTGGAATGGTTCTGCAAACCAAAAGAAGCGGAAAAGTGGTTCAAATATTGGCAGAAGGAACGGCTTGGATGGTATCTGAGGTTGGGGATGAAGAGGAAGAATTTGCGCTGGCGGGAGCATGAGGATAGGGAACGAGCGCACTATGCGGTAACCGCCTTTGATATCGAGTACAACTTTCCCTTTGGCTGGGGGGAGATTGAGGGAATTGCTAACCGAAGCGATTACGATCTTAAAGCGCACAAGCTGAAATACCGGGATGAGGAAATGGGTAAAGAGGTAGTCCCTTATGTGATAGAACCATCAATGGGGATTGAGCGTCCTGCCTTTGCCTTCCTTTTGGACGCGTACTTTGAAGAGACGGTAAGGGGGGAGAAGCGGGTGGTTTTAAAGCTCCATCCCAAATTGGCCCCAATTAAGGTTGCAGTGTTGCCACTTGTTCGAACTGATAAATCGTTGGTGAAGATCGCCAAAGAGATCTTTGAAGATCTTAAAGGTCGGTTTAATGCTGCCTACGATGAGGTAGGTTCGATCGGCCGACGTTACCGAAGAGGAGATGAAGCGGGAACACCGTTTGCGGTGACAGTTGATGCGCAAACCACAAAGGATAAAACTGTCACCGTCCGGGAGCGGGATTCGATGAAACAAAAGCGCGTTGCGATTGAAGAGCTTCCTAATTACCTCACTGGCAAACTCCTGTAAGAGGCAGTACAGCCCCGTTTAATTCTCAAGTATTGTTATTACGAATTGCCCTACCTATTGACAACCTCCTTAAAATTCTTTTAAAGTGGTGGTGCGTGGTGAAATGTGGTGAATTTCACCTGCACGTAAGATGAATGAGCCCCTGCTCCAAATTCAATTAAATGCTTATTGGTTCCTATATCCAAAAGGTTGGCCCTCGGTATCGGGTGGCTCTTCCATCAAGATTTCGCCAGATTCTGGGAAAGAAAATCATCTTAACACGTGGCTACGAAGGTTGCCTTTTGGTAATTCCACATAGGAGTTGGCAAGAGCTTTTTGCAACGGTTGCAAAAGGGCCTTTCGTTTCCCGCGCGGTGAGGGACACAACAAGGTTTCTTTTGGGGAGTGCTTTTGAGATCGAGTTGGATGATCAAGGAAGGTTTGTTCTTCCTGAGACTTTAAGAATTTACGCTCAGATCGGAGGGGAAGTGGTTTTCCTTGGTTTAGGGCGGTGGGTAGAGATTTGGGATAGTAAGCGTTGGGAACTGCGGCAGAAGTATCTTGAGAAGCGAGGTTCAGGGCTAGCTGAGCGTTTAGCGAAGGTAGAACTTTAAGGAAGTCAAACTTTCCAATCATGCACATTCCAGTTCTTTTAAAAGAAGCAATCGATCTTCTGAACGTCAGGAAGGATGGCCGGTATATCGATGCCACTTTAGGGCTTGGTGGTCATAGTCTTGAAATCCTCAAACGCGGGGGAAAGGTTTTGGGGGTTGAGGTGGATGAGGAGTCGCTGGAGGAGGCAAAACGAATTATCGGCTCATTGGTTCACCCGCCTGCCGGACGGGCAGGTCGGGACATCGGGTCAAGGATCAAATTTGTTCGGGAGAACTTTAAGGATCTCAAAAAGATCGCTCTAGCGCACGAATTCATCCCTTGCGACGGAGTTTTGTTTGATCTTGGGATGTCTTCCTGGCAACTGGAGAAATCAGGTCGGGGTTTTTCTTTTCAGAAGGAGGAACCTCTGGATATGCGGATGGATAAAAGATTGGCGGTTACCGCTGCCGATCTTCTAAACGGTTTAACAAAAAATGAACTTACAAAACTTTTTCAAAAATATGGTGAGGAGCAATCCGCTTATCGGATTGCTTCGGCTGTTGTTCGCGCCCGTACCCTAAAGCCGTTTGAGACGACAAGGGACTTAGTTAGGGTTATCGAGGGTGTCAAGGGTAAGCCGCCAAGGGTGAGCCTCGCCTCCGGCGGGAAGGGAAAAAGACAGATTCATCCGGCGACCAAGGTCTTTCAAGCGCTTCGGATCGCAGTGAACGATGAGATTACCAATCTGCGATCCGCACTGTCCCAAGCGTTTGAGATCTTGCGGGGGCCCGCCTCGACTCGCGGAGCTCGTCGACGCGAGGCGGGGAGGTTGGTGGTAACCTCCTTCCACTCTCTGGAAGATAGGGAAGTGAAGCGGTTTTTCAAAGAAGTAGCCATGAGGGGGATGGGAAAGATGGTGACGGAGAAACCCGTTACCCCCCAAGCGGTGGAGATCGCTGCCAACCCGCGAGCGCGCTCAGCAAAGTTAAGGGTCTTGGAGAAGGTTGTGTAAAGATGGTGAAGCAGAAGGAGCAAAATAAAACCGGTTTGAAAAAATTTATCATTATGGTTTCACTTATTTTGATTGTTGTTCAGGTAGTTTTAGCAAATTCTTTAGTTGCGAGGGGGAGGGAGATTAGGCAGTTAACCAAAGAGCAAGAGCAGCTTAGGGAGGAGATCAGCACCTTTGAGAATGAAGTCGCGCAAGCATCGTCTCTTACCACTATCCGGCGGCGTGCACGCGAGTTAGGGATGGAACCGGGAAAGATTGAATTTCTTCCGCCACCTCCACTTGCTGTTGCACCGTGATGCGCCTCAAAATTACTCTCCTTTTGATTGGGCTATGTTTTCTAGCCGTTTTTATTAAGTTATTTACTATTCAGATTATTAGGCATGAGGAGTATCTTGCGACTGCGGAGCAACAACGGATGCAATCTTACGACATTCCCGCCTGGCGAGGGAGGATCTATGCCTTAGGGGGGGAGGTCTTGGTAGCAAACGAAGACGCCTTTCGCCTTGTTGCCGATCCTTTAAAGATTGAGAATGCAAAGGAGGTCGCAAAAAAGATCGCCCCCATTCTCCTTTCCGACCCACGATTTTTCAGTTACAATTTAGATCCTAAAATTAAAGAGCCGGAGAATTATCTCATCAAGCGGTTTTTAGAGCTTTTCGCGAATAAAAAGCAGCGTTGGGTCTCCCTCGCCCGCAAAGTTCCTCGCAGTATCAAAGAGCAGATTGAGGAGTTAAAGGTCGAGGGGCTTAGTTTTGAGGATGATCCTCGTCGGTTTTACCCAGAAGGATCACTAGCAGCAAATGTTTTGGGATTTGTCGCTTTTGATGAGGGAGGAAAAGACCAAGGTTACTTTGGGCTGGAGGGCTGCTATAACGGAGATCTTAGGGGGGTACCGGGTAAAGTTGTGCAGGAATACTCCGCTTCAGGTGACCCGATTCTTGTTGGCGGTTATAGCCTCCTTCAACCGCAAAATGGAAGTGACCTTTATCTGACGATTGATAGGAACATCCAGAGCATTTTGGAGCGGAAGATAAAGGAGGGGGTTAAACGCTATCGTGCTACAAGTGGCTCTTTTGTTGTTCTTGATCCAAAGACGGGTAGGGTTTTGGCGATGGGTAACTATCCTGCCTACAATCCAGGAAACTTTAATCCCCTTGTCCCGTCAGGTACTGGAAATCTTTCTAAAAAGGAGCTTAAAAATTTATCAATCTCCGCAACTTATGAACCAGGTTCGGTGATGAAGATAGTTTTAATGTCGGCCGCGCTTGATACAAAACTTGTCAAACCAACTTCAACTTTTATGGATGATGGCCCGCTTAGGGTTGGCGGTTACACCATTGATACTTGGGATGGGAGACACTATGGAAAACAGACGATGATTCAGCTTCTTCAAAAATCAAACAATGTGGGAGCGGCGAAGGTTGCGTTGCAACTCGGGAAGGACACACTTCGCAGTTACTTCTTGAAGTTTGGCTTCGGAAAGCCTTTGGGGATTGACCTTGAGGGGGAGGAAGGAGGTAAGGTAAAACCACGACAGGAGTGGCGGCAGATTGATCTTGCAACGGCTGGTTTTGGGCAGGGGGTAGCAGTGACCCCACTTCAAATGGCAAGCGCGGCTGCGACAATTGCCAACGGTGGGGTGTTGATGAAGCCCTACGTGGTGGAAAAGATTGTTACTCAAGATGGGAGGGAAATTAAGTTTGAATCAGAACCGATCGGCCGAATGGTTTCTACGGAGACGGCGGAGACAATGGTGAAGATGCTTCTTGCCGCAGTTGAGGGAGGAGAGGCACGGGCTTTTATCTCTGCCAAATATCGGATTGCAGGGAAGACGGGAACAGCGCAGATCCCTATTAGAGGAGGGTATGATCCTCACCAAACCAATGTTACTTTTGTGGGCTTTCTCCCTAAAGATAAACCTTTTGTAATGCTTATACGGTTGGAGAAACCAACTACCAGTACCTATTCCGCCACCACTGTTGTTCCACTTTGGGTTGAAGCGATGGAAGAGATTGCTCCGCTGTTCGGAGTCCGACCGGATAAATGAGTAGGGGCTTGGGTAGTGATGTTAAAATGGTGGATCGATGGCTAAATACCTAATTGAGGGTGGTATCCCCCTAAAAGGGAAAGTTCACATCTCAGGAGCAAAGAATGCGGCGATCAAGGAAATCGCCGCATCGCTTTTAACAACTGAAGCGATAACCTTAACCAATGTTCCAGAGATTGCGGATGTGGCTGTTGACTTGGAAATTGTCAAGGCGTTGGGTGTCGCGGTAAGTAAACCTCAGGCGAATACTTTAGTGCTTCACCCCCCTCAAAAATTGCAGACTACAATCCCCGCCCCTCTTTCTGGAAAATCTCGGGCAGCGATTATTACCATGGGTCCTCTTTTGGCAAGGGAGGGGGAGGTAGTTCTTCCTACTCCTGGCGGTTGCCCAATTGGGGAGCGTCCTTTAGATCGTCATCTTTCCGCTCTTGAGAGTTTGGGGGCAAGATTTGAAGTTGGGGAGGGAACAATTAAAGGGCAAGCACCAAAGCTTGTCGGGGGGAGGATCATTTTCAAAAAGAACACCGTGATGGGTACGGAGAACGCGATCTTGGCAGCGGTTTTGGCTCAAGGGGAGACAGAGATTGTGGGAGCGGCATTGGAGCCGGAGGTGGATGATCTTATTCTTCTTTTAACCAAGATGGGGGCGCAGATCAGGCGTGATCCAACAAACCCCAGTATTTTAAGGATAGAAGGTGTTCAGAACTTATCTGGGGCAAGCCATACGATTCTTCCTGATCGCATCGAAGCAGTAACCTTTGCCGTTGCCGCAGCTTTAACCAAAGGTGATGTTACCCTTACCAATTTAGAAGTGAGCCATCTTACAGCCTTTTTGGCAAAGTTGGAGAAGGTTGGTGTCCGCTACGCGATTGAGAATCAAGAGACGTTACGGGTTGGGGCAGAGGAGGGGGCAAAATTTTTCCCAGTGGATATTACAACTGCTCCCCACCCCGGATTTATGACTGACTGGCAACAACCGTTTACCATCCTTTTAACCCAAGCCCAAGGCGAATCGCTGGTCCACGAGACGGTTTATGAGGATCGCTGGGGATACCTTTCAGAGCTTAGGAAATTTGGAGCGCGGGTTACGCTTTATACCCCCTCTGAGGTAGGAAAGCTCTTTGATCCAGAGGAGTATAACTTCGATTGGCGAAAGAAGGTTGAACCGGAGGTTTATGCCAAAGTTTTTGGTCCAACACTGCTCACGGAAGCGAAGGTGAAAGTTGGAGATTTGAGAGCGGGAGCAACTCTCGTTTTGGCCGCTTTAGCGGCCGAAGGAAAAAGTGAGGTCAGTGGTGTTGAGCACATCGAAAGGGGTTATGAGTGTTTCGAGGAGAAGCTTACTTCGCTCGGTGCCTTGATCAAAAAGAGTGCTCGCTCCGTTCGCTAACTTTCCTGCTGCTTATTAGGTATCCTTTTCTCGAAAAGATTCGCTTGGGTTTCGAGCTCTCGCTTCGCAAACTTGCCAACCTTTTAGGCTACGGTACAGGAGTGAAGGGTTTCCTTACCCTGCTTCTTCCTGTACCTTCGCCCCGACATGGCGTCGGGGTTGACTCAAACACTGCGCAGCTCGATTTCTCGAAACCCTCGCTATCATTTTGCGAGATGTCTGCCCGCCCCTGCCTGCCGGCAGGTAGGTTTGGAGGGGAGAAGCTTATTTCGCTCGAAGAGCGAAACGGATTCGAGCGAAGCGAGGATCGTACTTCACTTGGTGCTTTAATCGAAAAGAAGAAGGGTTAGGAAAGTTTCCTAACCCTTACGTATTTTATTTGTTATCTGCATTTCCCTCTAAAGCGAGGTTGGCCGCATCCGGTACAAACAAGCTGTTTAGGATGGTTTCTTGTTCCACATTTACAACACCAGCATTTTTGAGTCTTTAGCGCTTCTTCCTCCTCTTCGAGAAGATAAAGTTGGTGTGTTGGGATGATAACTTCCTCTCTAGTTTTAATCTCCCAACATTCAATGTGGAAGCAGTCTTTTCCGTAGAGGACGACCCAGCTCCCTTCCTTGATTAATCCGCCACACTCTTCTGCAGAACAGCAGCGAGGCTCTTGGAGTCTCACCACCCTCATCTTTGCCATTAATTCAGCCTCCTCCTTTCTGGAAAAGCTTTGGCTGTTAAGTGTGTCACTCTTCCGCCCGAGACGGATTAATTTATTTTAAACCTTGCCCTATAGGTTTTGCAAGTCCTGGCGGAGCCTTCGGAGAGTGCGGTAGAGGATTGTCCCGACGTTTGTCTCGGAGAGACCTAAGTGTGTCGCGATCGCGCGGTTGGTGTATCCCTCGTAGAACTTCATATAGATGATGTCTCTTTCTCTCTGTGGAAGCTTAAAGAGGAGCCGTTCCAGGATTTCATGGTTTTCGTTTTGAATCGCTGCCTCCTCTGGGCCTGCTCCTTCAGTTTTAATCGGGGGAAGTTTGTCAAGTGCAATATTTTGGGTTGTGTATCTAGATCGGAAGGTATCAAAAAGAGTATTTTGGGCGATCCGAAAGAGCCAAGCGGAAAAGGGGATACCCTGCCACTGAAAACTGTCAAGGCCAACAAGTGCTTTTTCAAAAACTTTTGAGGTAAGATCCTCGGTTTTTGTTTCATCTCCGGTACGGCTGAGAAAATAGTTTTTGACCTTGGGGTAATAGAATTGATAGAGCTTTGCGAAAGGTTTGTTTTCCCCACTTTTGACTGCTTTTGCCTGTCGGATCAGTTTTTCCTCTTCTTTCAAGTCCATGGGTATTGAGGATAAATCAAACAAACCATGGAGTTTTGGCAAGTTCCAAAAAGGTCTTCCACATCTTCTTTTTCTGTCCGAGGATTACCCCTATCTCTCCTTTTCTTACTTTGACCCCATAAGCTTTGCCTTCTTGTTGGAGGGTTTCGGGGGTGAAGAGTATTTTTCTCCCAGGAAGGGCTTCCAGAATCTCGTCTAAGGATCTCTCTGATGGAGGGTAGTATTGGTAGGAGGCATCAACGATAAGGCCTCCATCTTTCGCGGGGATAATTTGAATGCGTGCTGGGGGGAGCGTGAAATGGGCAAGTGCCCTTTCTGCCTCCTTTTTTTCAATCTTGAAAAGTTTACCGACCTTTGTTGCCGCCTCAAAATAAGGTTTGAGATTGTCGGTTTCCTTGATGCGGATAGTCTTTTTTGCCGTCTGATCACGCGAAAGATAAGGAGCATCACCACAGATAACCAGAACCGAAGGGTGAGTTAGTGCCCAGAAATAATCAAAAATCTCCTTATTCGAATACCCAATCTCCAAAACTAAAAGATGTTTGTGAGCGGGACGAAGAAGGAGCTGTCCAAAACTTTTAAGGAGGATCTTTATCCAGCCAAAGTATGAGCGGGGATACTCAGTGGTGCCAAGAATGATAAGGGGTAAGACAAACTCAGCGTCAGGAGCCTCAACATTTCTTCTTATTGGGTATTTACTTTTCAGAACCCGGTAGATCGCCTCTCGCGCAATCCCAGTTTTTCCTTCACCAACAACCGCAACGATCTGCGGCTTGTGTTTCTTTAATGCCCACTGGGAGAGAAAAGCAAGAATTCTTCTTAATCCTCTTCTTAGAATCCGTCTGAAGAAATTCGGGTTTACCACTGAAAAGAATGATATCGTAAACCAACCTCTGTGACAAATTTTGTTCCCCCTCGTTTTTCTTTGTGAAGATGAGCTTCAAGACTGAAACCGTTGAATTTTCACCGATAAAAAGATTTCAGGCGGAGGCAGAGCGGGTGGGGGCAGTTTCTTTGGCGCAAGGAATACCGAAGTTTTTACCTCCTTTGGGGATTCGGAAAGCTGCGGTTGTGGCGATCGAACGTGGCCAAGCAGATTTTTACGGGCCTCCTCAGGGAATCAAGCTTCTGAGGGCAAAGATCGCTGCCCAACATCTTGCGGAGGAAGGAATGTTCTACAATCCTGATACTGAAGTGATCGTTTCCGCTGGTGCGCTTCAAGGTATGGCAACTGCTTTGCTTACCATTCTCTCACCTGGAGATGAATTAATCATTCCTTCGCCTACGTATTTTCCTTTTATTAATCTTCCTAAAGTTTTGGGAATTAAACCAGTTTTTGTCCCTTTGGTCGGTGATGATTGGCGCCTGCGGATATCAGATTTGGAAAAAGCTGTTAGCTCAAAAACAGTCGGCATCCTTCTTGTCCATCCTAATAATCCAACAGGGACTGTTTATTCTTGTGATGAGTTGGAGGCAATTCTTAAAATCGCAGAAAAACATGATCTTTTCGTTTTTGTTGATGAGGTCTACCGGTACTTCGTTTACGATACTCCCTACCCAAACTTGGGTAAGTTTCGCCAATACCGCAATCGGATCATCCGTGTGATGAGTTTTTCTAAAGCTTTTGCTCTTTCTGGTTGGAGGGTCGGATATCTTCTGGCGGATAAATGGGTGAGCGGTGAGCTTCTCAAAACGCATGAAATGACAACTACCGCCTCTGCTTCCCTTCCGGCACAGTACGCCGCCCTGGCAGCCCTTTCTGATTTTCCAAACCTTCCTTTTGAGTTTGCAGAAATTCTTAAGAAGCGAAGAGAACGGATGGGAAAAAGGTTAGAGAAACTTAACTCCATCTTTGCTTCCAAAAAACCAAGTGGTGCTTACTATTTCTTTGCAAGGTTGCTGGCTGGTGAGGATGATCGGTCTTTCTGCGAGAGAATTCTTAATGAAGCGGGTGTCGCTTTAGTTCCTGGTTCCACCTTTGGGGAGGGAGGAAAAGGATTTGTGCGATTTTCCTTCGCTGCCAAGGAGGGAGAGATCGATGAAGCCTTTGATCGGTTGGAGCGCTATCTTCTTGGTGAGGAACTAGGGTTAACCACGGGGGAAGAGCTGGTGGAAAAATCTACGGGGATAAGCGATGATTCACGGAAAGTGAAGCCAAGAGAGATTTTTGTTGCGGTAAGAGGATCAAAGTATGATGGCCATGATTTTATTGATGAGGCCGTAAAAAAGGGTACTTCTTTTATCATCGGGGAACAACCAAACCCAGCCCCTAACTATATTAAGGTTGGGAATTCGCGCCGCGCCTTGGGAGTTATTTCTTCTGCATGGTACAGCCACCCTTCTCAAAAACTAAGGGTAGTGGGAGTAACGGGGACCGATGGGAAGACAACCACTGCCCATCTTCTGGGTGCGATTTTAAAAGCGGCGGGACGGAAGGCTTCGGTGCTTTCAACCCTAAATGCTCCTGGGGTTCACACCACTACTCCACCAGCCCCAATTCTTCAAAAGTGGCTTGCAAAGGAAGTTGAGAAAGATACAGAAGTTGCGGTTTTGGAGGTTACTTCCCATGCGATTGCCCAGGAGAGAATTGCCGGAATGAAGTTTGAGGGAGCAATTTTAACCAACATCACTCCAGAGCATCTCGATTACCATGAGACTTTTAAGCGCTATCGCGATACCAAAGCAAGACTTTTCCGGGGTGTAAACTTTTCGGTTCTCAATCGTGATGATCAATCATACAAACAAATAGCAGAGATTGCAGGAGGAAGGGTGGTGAGTTACGGATTTTCACCGCAAGCGGAGTTTCAGGCCTCTGAGATCAAGGTAGGAGAGGACGGTTGCCGGTTTAAGCTGTTAAAAGGAAAGGAGGAGGAAGAGTTGTATCTCCCCCTTCCTGGAGGGAAGTACAATGCTTACAACACCCTTGCCGCGGCAGCAGCGGCCTATATCTTAGGAGTTGATTTCGCAGGGATAAAGCGGGGGTTGGAGAGGTTCAACGCTTCTGCCCTTGTGGGACGGTTTGAGGGGATAAAGGAGATCTCAGATTTTAGGGTAGTAATTGACTTTGCCCATACCCCTAACGCCTTGGCAAAGGTTTTAAACTATGCGGCGCGGATAAAACCCACAGGAGTACAGTTGCTTGTGGTGTTTGGTTGCGCTGGTGAAAGGGATCGAAGGAAAAGAGCAGAGATGGGGAGAATTGCGGTTCGGGCGGCTGATCTTGTAATTATCACCTCGGAGGATCCGCGAGGTGAAGATCCGCAGGCGATAATTGATGAAATCGTCTCCGGTTGCTTTGCAGAAGGAGCGGTGGAAGGAAGAAATTTTGTTCGTATTCCTGATCGAAGGGAAGCGATCCGGTTTGCGCTTGGGCAGGTAAGAGAAGGAGACTATCTCCTTATCTTGGGAAAAGGTCACGAAACGACCATGGCGATTGGAGAGGTGGAGTATCCTTGGAGTGATCATCAGGTGGTAAGAGAAGAGTTTACTAGGATTGTCCGATAATGGACTACCTTTTGTCTTCCCGTCACGGGAAAACCATGGATAAACTAAAGATTGCAGTTCTTTGTGGTGGTCCTTCTCCAGAGCATGAGGTTTCTCTTGCCTCTGGAATGAATATCTTTGGTGCCTTAGACCGTGCGAAGTTTGTGCCGGAATTGGTTGTTTGGGGAAAAGACGATACCCCTCCCTTAAGTTCTGAGGAATTAAGAAAGTTTGATCTGGTGTTTATTGCGATGCACGGTTCCTTTGGGGAGGATGGGACGGTTCAGGCGTTTTTTGAGCTTTTGGGTATTCCTTATACAGGTTCGGGTGTTATTGCCTCACGGCTTGGGATGGACAAAGTAGCCTCCAAGCTCCTTTTTCGCACCGCGAATATCCCTACCCCGGATTATCGGGTTACCTGGAAGGTTGAACAAGGGATAAAAATATTAAAGATAATTGGTCTTCCTTGCGTCGTTAAGCCCTCCTCTCAAGGATCAAGCATCGGTGTTGCTATTGTCAGAGGGAAGAAGGACTTCAAAAAGGCGTTTGATACAGCGATTAAGTTTGATGGGCGGGTGATTATAGAGCGGTATATTAAAGGAAGGGAGATTAATTGTGGGATTTTGGGTAATAAAAAGCCGTACGCCCTTCCTTTGATTGAGATTATCCCGGAAAAGGAGTTTTTTGACTATCAGGCAAAATACGACCCCGCGTTGGCAAAGGAGATTACCCCTGCCCTGCTTGATAGGGAAACAACAAGGAAGATGCAGGAGCCTGCGATTAAGGCTTATCAGGCTTTGAGTTGTCGTGGGTTTGCGCGGGTGGATATGTTTTTAGAAGAGGGGGGAAGAATTTATGTTTCTGAGGTAAATACTATCCCTGGTCTTACTAAAAACTCCCTTTTGCCTAAAGAAGCAAGGGCAGTGGGGATCACGTTTCCTCAGCTTTTGGAGATGATTATCAATTTTGCGCTTGAGGAAGATGAAGGTTAGTCAGGATACAAGGACAATAAAACCTGGGGAATGGTTTGTTCCTGTTAAGGGGGAGCACTATGATGGTCATCGGTTCATCCCAGAGGCTTTAAAGAAGAGAGCAGCAGGCGTTTTGGAAGTTGCGGGGCTTTATGCATTAGCGAAACAAAAGATAAAAAAGCTAAAGCCAAAAGTGATTGCGATTACAGGGAGTTACGGGAAAACAGGTACCAAAGAGGCAATTTCCAAAGTGCTAAAGTGCCGGTTTAATGTTTCGAAAACAGAGGGAAATCTTAACACCCCACTTGGGGTAGCGATTGAGGTGGTGAACAACTTTAAACCAGGGCATCAGATCTTTGTGGCTGAAGTAGGGATGGATCATTTAGGGGAAATTAGGGAAAGCTGCGAGCTTATCAAACCTCAAGTGGGAGTAATCACGTCAGTAGGGGAGATGCATTTGGAGAAGCTAAACACACTAAAAAACATTAAAAAGGCGAAATCAGAACTTCTAGAATTGCTCCCTTATAATGGTGTAGCAATATTGAACGGCGATGATGGAAATGTGAGGGAGATTGCAAAGAGATTTAGTGGGAGGAAAATCTGGTATGGATCATCGCCCAAAGCGGATGTCAGTTATTTTCGCATCAAGGATCTAAGGTTTAGGCTTTTGGGGGAGGGAAGGAGATACGCCGCTTTGGCAGCTTATGCGGTTGGGCGTCTTTTTAAAATTCCTGAAGTTGAGATCATAAAGGCGTTAGAGAGCTTAAGACCCCAGAAGGGAAGATTGAACCCTCTTCCTGGCAAAAATGGTTCGATGATTATTGATGATACCTATAACGCTGGTCCCCGATCAATGGAGGCAGCACTTGAAGTTTTAAAAAACTTTCCGGCTAAACGGAGGATTGCAATTTTAGGGGATATGTTAGAGCTTGGTAAGCTTGAGGAGCAAGCCCATCTTACTGTCTTGGCATATGCTTTTGAGGTTGCAGACATTGTTGTTTTGGTAGGGGAGCGGATGAATCACGCCCTTAATCAGTATCTCCATACTATATTGGCTGATAGAACGAAGTTGGTTACTATTGACCGATTAAGACTTAAAAAGGGCGATGTTGTTCTGGTTAAGGGCTCGCAGGGAATGCGGATGGAGCGGATCGCGAAAAAGCTTCTTGAAGATGAAGCCAAAGCCGCCAAACTTTTGGTACGACAAGATCCGCAGTGGATCTGTTAAGATTTATACAACCAGATGGCACGCGTACTGCTTTTTCTCATCATTTCGACTCTCGCAACATTCTCTCTCTATCCGTTGGTGATCAACTTTCTTTACCGTTTTCAGCTAAGAGAGGAGATCAATCCAGAGGTTCCGCGAACCCATTTTGCCAAGCGTGGAACCCCAACCGCCGCGGGAATCTTAATGCTTGTGGTTTTCCTCTTCTTAAACAGTTTCTTCAATCGTACTTCATCCACTGTGCCTATCCTCCTTGTTGCGTTTGCACTAGGGGGGTTAGGGTTGCTGGAGGATTTCTTTAAGATTTATCATCGCTCAAGATTGCGCTTGGTGATCCGCCGAACAATTACTCCAATTGTCACTCTTTCCGATCTCTCTTGGGATCTTTATAAATTAGCACTTTTTCCTTGGAATGCTTTTAAAGAGGTCTTTCGGGCTTTGGGTTCCACCAGTGTCGGAGGGATCGCTCCTTATCAGAAAGTCCTTGCGCAAACGGCGGTTGCGGCAGCCTTTGCGGTTTGGTTGAGTTTTACACAAGGGACGAAGCTCTGGCTTCCTGTTTTGGGTGAGGTTGCCCTTGGTTATCTTTATATCCCTTTTGTGATTGCTGTCTTTCTCTTTTTTATCAACAGCATCAGCATTACCGATGGTTTGGACGGATTGGTAGGGGGACTTTTGGCGATGAATTTCGTTGCCCTTATGGCAGTAGCACTTGTTTTGGGGGAAGAAGAGTTGGCGGTAACTTCTTCAATCTTAGTTGGAGCACTTTTGGCCTTTCTTTACTTTAACATCTATCCAGCGCGAGTCTTTATGGGAAATATTGGAGCGCTTTTTCTTGCGGGTGTCTTTGTCTCGACTGCCTTTATTCTTAAGCGGGAAATACTTCTTCCGGTAGTTGGAGGGGTTTTTGTGATCGAAGGATTGTCTGTGCTTCTCCAGGTTGCTTCGGTTAAGCTTGGCCGTGGGAGAATCTTTTTGATGGCGCCAATCCACCATCACTTTGAGATGAAGGGGTGGGCGGAAACAAAAGTGACAATGCGGTTTTGGCTGGCAGGTGCTTTCCTTTCTATTCTAGGTCTCTATCTCACACTTCTTTAAAGATGGTTCAAAAACACTATCTTCGCGGAAGCCACAAGCCTGATCTTGTTCTTCTTGTAACTGTTTCCCTTCTTTTAGTTTTTGGAGTTTTGATGGTTTACGATGCTTCGGTTGTAACTTCTCTTGAGCTTTTCGGCGGTCAATATCATTACCTCATCCTTCAGGCCATATGGGTCCTTCTCGGGGCTGCCCCAGCGGTGTTTCTCTTTCTCTTTGATTATAAGAAGCTTCGGTTTTTGGCCTTACCTCTTTTCGTTTTTTCAGTTCTCTCTCTTGTATTTGTTCTTCTTCCCACCTCCTTTAATCCCGAGATTCTCGGTGCACAAAGATGGATCTTTTTCAATCCCTCCCCAATGCCGGAGATTCCCTTGTTAGGGCGATTGCGGTTTCAGCCATCAGAATTGGCGAAGCTCAGTCTAATCCTTTGGTTGGCCGTTCTTTACACCCGCAGGAAAAAGTTTGACCTGCGGTTACTTTTACCTTTCCTTGCGTTGGTGGTGGCTCCTGTTCTTCTTGAGCCTGACTTTGGGACTGCAGTTATTCTTACAGGGATAGGAGGAGCGGTTTATTTTGTTGGAGGCGGGTCGCTTTTGCAACTTGTTTTATTTTTCCCCCTCCTTCTGGCTGCAGGCGCTGCTCTTATCCTTAGCTCTCCTTATCGGAAAGAGCGATTGTTAACCTACCTTTACCCTTCTTTGGCAGATCCTGAACGGGCCGGTTATCAGATTAAGCAGATTCTCATCGCATTAGGTTCGGGTGGGCTTTTTGGGTTGGGAATTGGTGAGGGGAGACAAAAATACGCTTATCTCCCGGGGGTAAACACTGATTCGATCTTCGCGGTTGTGGGAGAGGAGTTCGGGTTTGTGGGGGCGGTAGCTTTGATTCTTCTTCTTTTCTTAGTGATCTACCGAGGATTTAGAGTAGCTCAACATGCTCCCGATCAATTCGGGCGAGTACTGGCGGCAGGAATCTCCTTCTGGTTTGCTTTGCAAACGCTTGTTAACTTGGGAGCGATGGTAGGGATCACTCCTTTAACGGGAGTAACCCTTCCTCTTATCTCTTACGGAGGGTCATCGCTTGTGGTGACGATGGCCGCTTTGGGGATTCTTCTTAATATCAGCAAGCAGACGGTGAGAAAATAGGTAAATGGTGAATAGTGAATGGTTAAGCGGAGAACTATACACAATATACCATGAACTATAAACCAATGCGCATCATTGTTACGGGGGGACATCATACTCCAGCCTTGGCAGTAATGGAGGAGCTTACAAAGCGTGGTAATTTCTGTTTCTTTTGGGTAGGGTGGGCAACCCAAGCGGAGTACAGGGTGATAAAGAAGCTTGACATCCCGCTTTTCAATCTCCAGGCGGGGAAACTTTATCGAACTGCCTCTGTGGGACAGATTTTTAAAATTCCGCTTGGTTTTTTCCATGCTTTTTATCTCTTGATAAAGATACGACCAAGATTAATCATCTCTTTTGGAGGATATTTGGCCGCTCCGGTGGTTTTGGCGGGATTCCTTTTAAGGATTCCTGCGGTTACCCATGAGCAGACCGTTGTTTCTGGTTGGGCAAATCGTTTCATCGGGTTTTTTGCAAAAAAGGTTTTTGTCTCTTGGGAGCGGTCGAGACAGTTTTTCCCAAGAGGAAAGACAGTAGTTACGGGAAATCCAGTGCGGGAAGCAATCTTTGAGGTTAAAACAAACCGTTTTCGATTTCCTGAAAATCTTCCTACGATTTATATCACCGGTGGGAAACAAGGAGCACATGTAATCAATGAAGTGGTGAGGGAAGCCCTTTCTGAATTCTTAAGTTCCTACAACGTGATTCACCAAACGGGCTTTTCGGAGGTGTACCCAGATTACCAGAAGATTCTGGTTCTTCGCCGCCAATTGCCAAAAAAACTTTCCCGACGATATCTTGTTCAGGAGTTTTTTGGGGATGAGGAAATCGGGGCAGTTTACAAAGCGGCAGATTTGGTGGTTGCCCGGGCAGGGGCAAACACGGTTGTGGAGGCTGCTGCACTAGGCAAACCAGCAATCTTTATTCCCATTCCTTGGGCCTCTCATAATGAACAGATGGAGAATGCAAAGCTGTTGGAGAGAATTGGATCGGCGAGGATTCTCCCCCAGGAGAAACTCTCCCCAAGCCCTCTTCTTAAAGAAGTGGAATGGATGGTTAAAAATCTTAAGTTTTACCAGGAAAGAGGAGAGGAAGCGAAGAAGCTTGTCGACCCCCTCGCCGCCAAAAAGATTGCGGAGGAGATCATCAAGGTAATTCAAATCAAGCCCTAACTTCCTCTTTGTTCCCAGCCCCTAAGGCTCTACAAATGCTGATTATCTGGTAAACTTATCTTAGGATGTTCCTGCCCAAGCGATCGCGGCGGTTAAGTATACTTCGCCGTTCACCAAAGATCTTTATTCCTGCTCCCTCAAACCGTCAACTCGTTGTCCCTTTTAAACCGCTTAGTTTGCTTCTAATTCTTTTCTTCTTCTCAACCACTGTGTTTTTTTTCCTTCGCTCCGACATTTTTCAAGTAAGGACGCTGATGTTTGAGTTTGGAGGATTGGCCAAAGGTACCAAAATCACCGATGAGGCGCTTGTGAGGCAGCGGATTGCTGAGGAGGTGTTGGGGAGGAGCATCTTCTTTCTTGATGATAAGGATGTAGAGGCAAAACTCAAGAAGGCGTTTCTCACAGTGAAAACACTTGAGATCGCAAAAAAACTCCCCGATAAAGTATTCATCAACGTTTCAGTAAGGGTTCCCCTTGCACAAGTTAAGGTAAGGGAGGGAAAGCTGTTGTTGGTTGATGCTGAAGGTCTTCTTTTCCGCGAAGCCTCAGGTGAGAATCTTCCGGTAATTGATCTTAGTGAATCAATTACAGGATCGCTGGGGGAGATAATTGGGGGAGAGGAGGTGGGTGCATATCTTGAAGCACTTAATGTCGTTAAGGAAAAAGGTTTAGCAGCCTCGGCAATTACACTTAAGCCTGGGATGGTAGAACTAAAGCTTAAAGCAGGGCCGACCGTCTTTCTTTCGGTTAAGAGCCCTGTTGCGGATCAGGTAGAACTTTTAGCCCAAATCCTTAAGCGTTATAAGTTAACAGGTCGGACCCCAAAGCAGGTTGATCTTCGTTTTTCCCGACCCGTAGTGAGGTTTTAGGAGTTGGCAGATTGACACGTTGTTTTGTGATCATCTATAGTTAGACTGATGCCCAAGGAAAGAATCATCACTGGCGTTGATGTCGGTTCCTCCAAGATTGCGGTTATTATTGCCTCTGTTATCCCTGAGGAGAGGATTTCGGTTATCGGTGTATCAAGCGTTCCCTCCCGTGGAATCAAGAAAGGGGTTGTGGTTGACATCGATGAAGCGGTTGAGGCGATCGCAGAGGGACTAGAAGCTGCCGAACGGATGGCTGGTTGTGCGGTTTCCTCCGCCTATGTTTCTGTTGATGGGAAACACATCTCCTCGCTAAATTCGCATGGGGTGGTTGCGGTTTCGGCAGAGAGTTCAGAGATCAGCGAGGAGGATGTAGAGCGGGTGACTGAGGCAGCGCGGGCAATCTCCATTCCTAATTCACGCGAGATCATCCATGTCCTCCCTCGCGGATTTGTTGTTGATTCTCAAGATGGCGTAAAAGATCCGATAGGGATGAGTGGTGTGCGGCTGGAGGTAGAAACAGACATCATCTCGGGATCAACAACGGTGATGCGAAACCTTGTCAAGTGTGTTCAGCAGGTGGGGGTGGATGTGGAGGATCTTGTTTTCTGTGGTCTTGCTGCCTCAGAGGCAGTCCTTTCGGATACCGAGAAGGAGTTGGGGACAGTTTTGGTGGATATCGGTGGAGGAACCACCCAGATTGTGGTTTTTACCAATGGAAGCCCGGTCTACTCTGCAGTCCTTCCCATTGGGGGAGGCAACATCACCAACGATCTCGCAGTTGGTCTGCGTGCCTCTTTGGAAGATGCAGAAAGGATTAAGATCCGGTTGGCGGAGAGAGGGTTGAAGGAAAGCGAAGAGAAGAAAGACGAGATTGATATCTCCGATTTAGGCCTGGAAGTCAAATCAATTCCTAAAAGTTTGGTCCAAAACATTATTGAAGCTCGCTTGTCAGAGATCTTTAGCATGGTAGGGTTGGAGATCAAAAATTCTGGACAACAAGGTAATCTCCCTGCTGGCTTGGTCGTCACGGGCGGCGGAGCGGGGACACTGGGGTTGGATGAGGTTGCAAAGAAGGTTCTCCGCTTGCCGCTTCGCGTCGGTCAACCTACTGGTGTTACTGGTTTAATTGATGAGGTGTCAACTCCTGCGTATGCCTCTTCAATCGGGTTGGTTATCTACGGGTCTTACATCGAGCCGGGGGAGAAGATCCGTATGCCATTTATCAATACTCAAAAATTCACAAGATTTTTTGGGAAGGTGGTAGAATGGGGGCGATCTTTCCTACCCTAGTTTAGTTCAGAAACCAGATGCTTGTTAAGCCAGAGATTGAAAAAGTTGCCAACATAAAAGTTTTGGGCTTAGGTGGCGCAGGTTGCAACACTTTAAACTCGATGATCAATTTCCAGAAAATTCAAGGGGTGGAGTTTATCGCAATCAACACCGATGCCCAAGCTCTCTCCACCTCGCAAGCTCCAATAAAACTCCAAATTGGGGAAAAAGTTACCGGAGGACTAGGATCAGGAGGAAATCCTGAGGTGGGGTCAAAAGCGGCGGAGGAGTCAAAAGATGCGATTCAAGAGCAGATTGAGGGTGCCGATATGACTTTTATTACCGCGGGGATGGGTGGTGGGACCGGTACTGGTGCTAGTCCAATTGTCGCCGAAATCAGCAAAAGTCTAGGAACACTGACGATTGGAGTGGTGACCAAGCCTTTTGAATTTGAAGGGGCAAGACGGATGGAGAATGCGATTCGGGGGATTGAAAATCTTCGTGATAAGCTTGATGCTTTGATCGTGATTCCAAACCAACGACTTTTAGAGATTGTGGAGCGAACGATGTCTGTTTTGGATGCCTTTAAGGTAGCTGATTCGGTTTTGGGACAAGGGGTTCAGGGAATCTCTGATTTAATCGTGATGCCGGGTCTGATCAATGTTGATTTTGCCGATGTTAGGACGGTTATGACTGATGCTGGTTCCGCTCTTATGGGAATTGGGGAGGGAAGTGGGGAGGAGAAGGCAGCTGCTGCAGCGAAAGCCGCAATCACCTCACCTTTATTGGAGGTTTCAATTGATGGGGCAACAGGAATTCTTTTTAACATTGTTGGAGGTCCAGATCTTTCGATGCATGAGGTTGACGAGGCAGCGCGGATGATTTCCCAATCAGCCGACCCCAACGCCAATATTATCTTTGGCGCAACGATTGAGGATTCGATGAAGGATCAGATGAAGGTGACAGTAATTGCGACTGGGTTCTCAATGGGAGCATCTGAATCAACTATTTCACCAGAGAAGAAGGTGGTAGAGGAGCCGGGGGAGAATGAGTATGATGCCCCCGCATTTCTTCGCAGACCTAAGTGATCCTCTTGTCACCCATTCCTCAATTGTGTTAAGGAGGAACTGGCAGATCGTTTGAGGTTTCACATGTCAAAATCAACCTCTTTAACTTTCGGTGCAGCGATTTCTCAGGCAAAAAAACAGTTTAAAATGTCGGATAATGCTGCTGAGGTTTTTGTTAGGCGATACGTGAGAAAAGGAGAAGATGGAAACCCTGCGGAGGCTCCCGTTGATACATTCCGGAGGATAGCCCACACTGTAGCTGCACCTGACCAGAAGTATGGGCGATCATCCAAAGCAAGTGAAAGAACCTTCTTTCACCTCCTTGCGAACTTTCTTTTCGTTCCTAATTCTCCTACTTGGACAGGGGCCGGCACACCGCTTGGACAGCTATCGGCTTGCTTTGTCCTCCCAATTAAAGATGATTTAGGGCGGGATCCTGAGGGGATATTTTCCACGCTGCGGATGGCCATTCTCATTCAGCAAACAGGAGGGGGGATCGGTTTTTCCTTTTCTCGACTTCGTCCACGAGGGAATTACGTCTCACGCTCTGGGGGGCGCTCCACCGGCCCTATTGGTTTTCTTCGTGCGTATGATACTTCAATTGGCGTGATTGCCCAGGGAGGAGTAAGACGTGGGGCAAGCATGGCCGTTCTTCGGGTAGATCATCCTGACGTTAAGTCCTTCATCCACTGCAAGGAGAAGGAGGGAGAGATTTCCAATTTTAATATCTCGGTGGTGGTGACTGACAAGTTTATGCGTGCCGTTGAAGCAGAAGAAAGAGTTCCGTTGATCAATCCCAAGGATGGGAGAATTTGGGGGGAAATCGATGCGCGTGATCTTTTTGATGAGATGGTAACGGCAGCTCATCAAACTGGCGAGCCAGGAATTCTTTTTCTCGATACCGCCAACCGAGAAAACCCCGTTCCCCATCTTTACGAGCTTGAGGCAACCAATCCTTGTGGGGAGCAGTGGCTTGGGCCTTACGAAAATTGTTGTTTGGGAAGCATCAATCTTGCTCGCCACTTAACTAAAAGCGGAAAGATTGATTGGCGAAAGCTTGCCCAAACAACCCGTTTTGCCACCTTTTTCTTGGACAATGTTGTTGATGCCAATAAATATATTTCCGAGATACCACAGCTGCGTGAAGCGGCAATGGCGGTAAGGAGGATTGGGGTAGGGATCATGGGGTTGGCGGATGTAATGTACACTCTTGGTGTGAGGTACGGTGATGAGGATGGGGTGGAGCTTACATCCCAATTGATGGAATTTATCCGTTACCACACGATGCTTGCTTCAATCGAGCGTGCAAGAGAGAGAAAGCCCTTCCCCGCAATCAAGGGTTCCATCTATGACCAGGAGGATCTTAAGTGGGAGCCACCACACCCTCTTTATCCATATAAGCACGATTTTGGACGTCCAAGAATTGATTGGAAGAGGGTGGTTGAGGGAGTGAAAAGATGGGGAATTCGAAACGGTGCCCAACAAGTGATCGCTCCAACTGGAACAATTGCTACTGTTGCTGGTTGCGAGGGTTATGGTTGTGAACCGGTGTTTGCCCTCTCTTATATGAGACAGCTTTATCAGGCGGCAGGTGAGGAGCAGAAGCGGGAACTTTATTACAGCAGCCCTCTTTTTGAGAGGGCGTTAGCAAAGGTTGGAGTGAATAAAAAAACTAAGGAAAAGATCTTTGAAGAAGTGCGACGGAAAGGCTCAGTACAAGAGATTAAAGAGGTCCCGAAAGAGATTCGGCGGGTTTTTGTGGTTTCTCAAGATATTACCCCCCGGGAGCACATTATCATTCAGGCAGCGCTTCAGCGGTTTGTTGATAATTCGATCTCCAAGACGTGTAACTTTCCCAGCACCGCCACGATAAGTGACATTAAAGATGCTTATTTTGAAGCATGGAAGCTTGGTTGTAAAGGTTTAACCGTTTATGTCACAGGGACGAGGAAGGAAGTTGTTCTCGAGACGGAGGAAACACGTCGGAGACGGGAAGGAGAGTTGGCAATAAAACCGCGGCCACGCCGTGTTACTGGATGTACTTATCGGGTTGATACTCCTGTTGGAACTGCTTTTATTACCGTCAACGAAAATGGTGAAGCCAACCCGCTTGAGGTTTTCGTGAATGTCGGTAGGGCAGGTTCTGACATTGCGGCAGATGCGGAAGCAATCGGGAGACTTTCCTCACTTGTTCTTCGGGTAGATCCGTTAATGAAACCACGCGAACGGGTGGCAGTGATTATTGATCAACTTCAAGGGATTGGCGGTTCTCGTTCGGTAGGATTTGGGGCAGCGAGGGTTCGCTCGTTGGCTGATGGGATCGCCCATGTTTTGGCGGAATATTTGGGTTGGAAGCAACGTCAACGGTTCGAAAAGCGATCACAGTTGCCGCTTAAAATTGGAAAGGTGGAAAAGGTTTCTGATCTTTGTCCAGAGTGTGGCCGGGCAACTTTGGTTTTTGACGAAGGTTGCCGGAAGTGTTCTTCTTGCGGCTTCAGTGAATGCTAAAGATTTCTTCGTTTACGTTTTTACAGGTGATGGCAAGGGGAAAACGACGGCCGCATTAGGCCAAGCACTTCGGGCACGTGGGCGTGGGTGGAAGGTTTTAATCATTCAGTTTATAAAAAAAATTCCCTCTGGTGAGGTAGAACCGTTAAAGAAGCTTGGGATTGACATCTTTCCAATGGGGTTGGGTTTTGTTGGTGTCTCAAAAGATAAGAGTTCTTTTAAGAAACATCAAAAAGCTGCCCAGCAGGCTTTCGCCTTTGCCAAGGAGAAAGTGGGTGGCGGAGGCTACAATCTTTTAATTTTAGATGAGGTAGTGGTCGCAATCAGCCTGGGTCTTCTTAAAGAGGGAGAGGTGCGGCAGTTTTTGCGAAAGAGACCAAAGGGTCTAAATGTGATTTTAACAGGAAGAAACGCCTCCGAGAGTTTGATTGAGGGGGCAGATTTGGTAACGGAGATGCGTGAGATAAAACACCCTCATAAAGCTGGTTACAAAGCCCGACCTGGCCTTGAGTATTAATCTTAGTTCAATTTGTGGTTGTACGAGTTTCGGCTCGACCGAAAGCTCTGCAGCCCGCCTCTGGCGGTTGTGTTACACTTATCCCTGATATGAGGTTCAAAAAAGTTGACGCAAAAGTTGATTTTCCAAAACTTGAACGGCGGATTCTTAAAGATTGGGAGAAGCGGGGAATTCTTAAGAAGTACCTGTGCAAGAACCTCAACGTGAAAGAAAGGTTTGGTTTTTTGGATGGACCAATTACGGCGAACAACCCGATGGGAGTACATCATGCTTGGGGGAGAAGCTATAAAGATCTTTTTCAAAGGTACAAGAATATGCAGGGTTTTCGCCAGCGTTTTCAGAATGGGTTTGATGCCCAAGGATTGTGGGTTGAGGTTGAGGTTGAGAAAGAGTTGGGGTTCAAATCGAAAAAGGATATCGAGAAATACGGGATTGGAAAGTTTGTAAAGCGTTGCAAAGAGAGGGTTTTCAAATACGCCAAGATTCAAACAAAGCAGTCTAAGCGGCTTGGCTACTTTATGGATTGGGATAAAGGTTCTTATTTCCGAGGTACCGCGAAGGAAACAAGACTCGCGAACAAGGTGAGGGGGTCTTATTATACTCTCTCGGATGAAAATAATTATACTATCTGGTACTTTCTCAAAAAGTGTCATGAGAGAGGATGGATCTATGAGGGAAAGGACGTAGTTCCTTGGTGTCCGCGCTGTGGTACAGCAATCTCTGAACACGAGATTGTTACTGAGGGTTACCGAGAATTAACCCACAAAGGCTTATTCTTGAAATTTCCCGTCACGGGAAAACCCAAAACTTACTTTCTTGTCTGGACAACTACTCCTTGGACTCTTCCTGCTAACACAACTTTGGCGGTAGGAGATGAGACCGCATATGTTACGGTGCAACAAGGTGACGAGCTCTTTATTCTTGCTGATGGTCGAGAAGTTGCCGCAGGTATCGCGGGAAAAGTTCAGGAAAAGGTTGGTGGGAAGGAGTTTGCCGGCCTCGCCTACATGGGACCTTTTGATGATCTGCCAATTCAAGAGGGGGTAACCCATCGAGTTGTTTTAGCCGATTTTGTTGCTACTGAGGAGGGGACAGGTGTCGTTCACCTTGCTCCCGGAAGCGGAAAAGAGGACTTCCAACTTGCCAAAGAGAGAGATCTTCCGGTAATTGAATCATTAGATGAGGAAGGGAAGTATCTTCAGGGATTTGGGAAATATTCAGGGAGGAGGGCAACTGAGGTTGAAGAGGAGATTATCAAGGATTTAAAGGAGAGGGGCTTTCTTTACAAGGTTGAGGATTATACACACCGTTACCCTGTTTGTTGGCGCTGTGGCACGGAGCTTCTCTTTCGGTTGGTTGATGAGTGGTATATCGAGATGGATGAACTTCGGGAGCCGGTGAAGAAGGTTGTCCAAAGCATCAACTGGATTCCTTCTTGGGGGTTAGAGCGTGAGCTTGATTGGTTGGAAAATATGGGAGATTGGCTGATCTCAAAAAAGCGCTATTGGGGACTCGCTCTTCCGTTCTACAAGTGCAAAAAGTGCAATACCTTTGAGGTTATTGGGAGCAAAGAGGAGTTAAAAGAAAGGGCAATTTCAGGGTGGAAGGAGTTTGAAGGCCACTCTCCTCACCGTCCTTGGGTGGATAAGGTGAAGATTGCCTGTCTGAAATGTGGAGAACCAGTTTCCCGTATTCCTGATGTGGGCAATCCCTGGTTGGACGCCGGAATTGTCTCTTTTTCCACTTTAATTGACCCCCAAACAAAGAAGGTGAGTTACCTTACCGACAAAAAGTACTGGAGAGAATGGTTCCCCTTTGACTTTATCACCGAATCTTTCCCAGGGCAGTTTCGAAATTGGTTCTATTCGCTTTTGGCGATGGCAACGGTTCTTGAGGGGAGAGTGCCTTTCAAGAATGTTTTGGGCCATGCTTTAGTTAGAGATGAGATAGGGAGGGAGATGCATAAATCTTGGGGGAATGCAATTGATTTTGATGAGGGGGTAGAGAGGATGGGGGCGGATATCATGCGCTGGATGTATTTTACCCATGATCCGGAGACAAATATCAACTTTGGTTATGGTCCTGCGGATGTGATCCGGCGGCGGTTCTTCCTAATCCTGTGGAACTGCTACAAATTCTTTGTTGATTACGCCAATGTTGATCGGTTTAATCCCGCTAAAGAGCTTGATCCTAAAGGTAAGAAATTTACATTTGAAAGCTGCAAACATTCAGTTTTGGATCGGTGGATTCTTTCGAGGTTGAATGTGCTTGTGAAGGAAGTGGGAGAAGCGCTTGACCGTTTTGATGTGATGACTGCTACTTTTGCAATTGAAGAGTTTGTTGTCCGAGACCTCTCACAATGGTACATCCGGCGCTCCCGTGACCGAGTCGGCCCAACCACCCCTGGGGGGGAAGACAAACGTGCTGCCTACGTAACCTTGTATAGAGTACTATTTACCCTCTCCAAACTGTTGGCACCCTTCACACCTTTTATTGCAGATGAGGTCTATCGAAACCTAGCCCAGGGGCAAAAAGGTTACCAAGGGGGGAGGGGAACAGTTACGGGAGCGGAGGCGTCAGTTCATCTGGTTAGTTGGCCTGATTATCACGATTATCTTATTGATCAAAAACTACTTGGGGATATGCTTCTTGTTCGCGAGATTGTAGAAAAGGGGCACTCGTTTCGCAAAGCCAGAAAGCTGTCACTGCGCCAACCACTTCCTGAGCTTATAGTTAAGGGATTTCCCGGTTTTCGGTCAAACTATCAAAAAGGGCTCTGCGCATTGATCGCCGATGAGTTGAATGTCAAGACAGTAACCTTAAAGGAGGGAAAGGGGAAATTGATTGTTGAATTTGATACCCGACTAACAGATGAGCTTCAGGCGGAAGGGCGAGCGCGAGAGCTTATACGGGAGATTCAGGACCTACGAAAAGAGAAGAAGCTAGAGTTTGACGATCGGATCGAGGTTGTCTATCCAGAGGCGGTGGAGAACAAGAGCGCAGTTGCCAAAGCAGGAGAATTTATTCGGCAGCAGACATTAGCAACCTCACTTAAACCAGGGAGAAAACTTATGATCCGTCAAGTGAAACCAACTTGATTTAGGATTTACCGTGGAGTAAAGTTTCATCGATGATGGAGAAGAGGAAAAACATAAAAGAGAAGATTTTCGCCGTGGTAAAGGTTGGTGGTAGCCAAGAGCTTGTAAAGGGGGGGGATATTTTAGAAATTCCACAAGTTTTTGGCAAGGAAGGAAGTAAGTTTAAGATGAGAGATATACTTCTGGTAACCACCGCTGATAAGTTAAAGATTGGAACACCATTTATTGCTGGTGCGGAGGTAACTTTTAAGATCTTGGCACATACCAAGGGGGAGAAGATTGAGGTGCGGAAATTTCGCGCAAAATCGAGATACAGAAGAAAGACTAGTTGTCGGCAACCGATCACCAAGGTTCAGGTAGAAAAGATTACTACATAAAGAAAGATGGCAAAGAAAAAAGCAGGAGGGGCAAAGGCAAGACAAAAACCAAGGGTAAAAGGGAAGCGGCTTGGGTTAAAAGTAGCTTCTGGTCAAACCGTTTTTACGGGACGGATTCTTGTTCGGCAGCGAGGAACAAAAATGAAACCCGGAAAGAACGTTGGACTGGGAAGGGACCATACCTTGTTTGCTCAAAAGGAGGGTAAGGTGCAATTTAGTTCCACCAAAAAAGGAGTAAAGCAAATCTCGGTGATTTAGTCGGGGTATTTAGGAGTAGAGATGACAGCCAAGGTTGGTGGTGGCCAGTATCTAAGCCAAGCATGGCCAACAATTGCCTCTTTTTTAACTACTCCCCAATCGCGTGAATCTGAGGAGCGAGGACGGTTATCACCCATTACCACATATCCTTGGCCAACCTCAAATAATTCTCCTTCTCGAATCAATTTTCCCGGTTGAGTTGTTACTCCAGTAGCGAGATAGGGTTCTTGGAGGAGAAATCCTTGGGGGTGGTCACGGTTCACGATAAAGATCCTCCCATTTTGGATCTTTATTTTCTCTCCAGGTAGAGCAATGATCCGTTTGATGAAGTCAAGGCTTGGTTGCTCAGGAGCGTGAAAGACAATCGCATCTCCTCTTTCAAGTTCCCTTCCCAAAAACTTAAAGCTTACCACCTCGGTAAGAAGGTAGTCCCTATCATGGTAGTTAGGAAGCATGGAGTCACCATGAATTTGGTGTGGCCTGACCAAAAAAAGATAAAGGACAAGAAAGAAGATAATCGCCAATGCGGTTGTTTCGAAAGTTTCGACGATAAAGTTGAGGAGCGCGCGGATAAAGTTTAAAATCACAAGTGTATTATATAAAATTGTGTAAAGGAGGGTCCGTAGCTCAGTGGTAAGAGCGTTCGGTTCACATCCGAAAGGTCTCTGGTTCAAATCCAGACGGACCCACCAGAAGCAAGATAAAACCTCAAACGTGGTGGTAAGATTTATCTCCCCAATTTCGGAAAAAATTGCCTTGAATACCTTTGCTCAGCTATCAGGTAGATTTGCTGTCTTAACCATTACTCTTTTTATAACCGCTTTGGTCACGCGTAGCTTGGGACGAGCTAGTTATGGTGATTATTCGCTTGCGCGCAACTTTATGCTTCTTTTTACTCTCGGGGTAGATTTTGGCTTAAACGCGGTTACAGTGAGGGAGATTACACGCCAAAAAGGTACTACTCAGCGATATTTTGCGAACCTTCTTTCTTTACGCCTTCTGATTGCTTCTTTCTTCATCATTTTAGGTGCGCTGTTGCTTCCTCTTTTTCCTTACCCCACTGCGGTTAAGTGGGGAATCTTAATCACCCTTTTGATTCTTATCCCTTGGAGCCTTCAGGCAACGGTAAATACAATCTTTCAAGCCAATCTTCGTTACGGTCTTTCAACGTTTGCCCTTGTCTTAGGGCAGCTGGCTACCTTAATTCTTGTTTATCTAGGGTTTTTAAAAGGGTGGGGCTTGCTCTTTTTCCTTGGGGCAGGTTTGGTTGGACACATTATTTTAGTAGTGGTTGCTTTCAATTTGGTTGGGAGATTTGGGGTTACCCTTTCTTTTGGCGGCGATTGGAAGCTTTGGAGAAGACTACTTTTACTAACTCTCCCTCTTGGATTGATGTTGATCTTTTCCGAAATCAACGCGAAGGCGGATCTTTTTCTCCTTTCGCTTCTTCCCCTTCCAAAACGATTGGGTCTTGGGCAAAGTGAGACGGTTGGGGTCTACAGCCTTGCCTATCAAATCTTTAATAATGCGATCATCTTTCCAACGTTCTTTATGAATGCGTTCTTTCCAGTGATGGTGGTTGATTTTAAAGAAGATTGGTTAAGGTTTATCCAAAGATGTCGTAGAGCAATAGCGTTTCTTTTTGGAGTTTCGATTTTAGGTTTGGGAGTTGGTTTTACCTTCGCTCCTTGGGCAATCAGAATTATTGCCGGGGAGGGATTTGAGCATTCCGCAACCGCTCTGAGAATCCTTCTTTTGGGACTCCCTTTATTTTTCCTCACCTCGCCTCTACAGTGGTTTTTAGTTACTGTGGGGAAAGAGCGAATTCTCCCTTGTATTTATGGGGTAGCAGCAGTATTTAATATCTTTCTTAATCTTATTTTTATTCCCAAATTTTCTTACCAAGCTTCGGCAGTATTAGTTCTTGTAACTGAGGGGTTAATTCTTATTCTTTTGGGGGTAGCAAGTTGGAAGGCCTTGGTTACTGAGCCGAATAAATAACGGTTATCTCCTTTTTTGTTTCATTTCCGGTTCGATCGGTAGCAGTGATGATGAGTTTTACCTCCCCTTCCCGTGCAGCAAGCATCACAAAGGTAAAGTTCCCGTCAGCAAGAACAGTAGCTTGAAGATCATTTACCCTAACGATCACCCCCGGTTCAGTTTTTCCTGAAACTCGGATCTTGTTATTTTCTCCCGAAAACTGTTGCTTCTCTTTTGGCTTGTTAACCGTCAGTTTTGGTGGTGTGTCATCAAAGATAATCTTTAAAACTGATGATTTAAGACTGACATTTCCTGCCCCATCCTTAGCGGTAGCGGTGATTTGGTTCTCCCCTTCATTTAGAGGAACCGCAGGAAAGGTGAGCTGTCCACCTTTTTCGGCAACTGTCTTTCCTGCTTCGTTGTCGTTAACAAAAAGTGTAACCTCTGACCCGGCTTCTGCATAACCCTCAATCTTGACCTTCTCTTTGTTAGTGTAGAGGGGAAGGGGGGAAAGGTAAGGTGGTGGGGGTGCAATCGTATCTTTTTGGAAGAATTCTCCGCTTCGCCCCCGAAGGACTGCCCAAAAGCTACCGACATTTGTGAGAAGGTTGATCCCTATATAGTAAAGAACCACCAAGGCCAGAAGAGATGTCGCTAAGATTTTCACCAGCCGTCGAAGTTCGGTCTTTTCTTCTTTAGGAAGACCGCGCCAATGCTTTTTAAGTGCTCGCTGTTTGGTGATTAGATATCTTTTGGTTGGTTTTACCTTCTTAAGAAATGTCATCTTGGAGCCGGTGAGAGGATTCGAACCTCTGACCCATCCCTTACGAAGGGATCGCTCTACCACTGAGCTACACCGGCGAGCGTTATGAGCCGGTTGCGGAGCTTTCGGCAAAGCCGAAACTCGTACACCGGCGAGCGAAGCGCGTTGGTGCTAGTGATTCGAAGAATCGCGTCCATCGGCAGGTTCAAGGTATATTTTAATGGAAATGAATGGAAATTGAAAGATGTTGTCTATCCTATAGAATTTGCTTTTCTGAAGAAGATGTGATATTCTCTCCTTAAGAAAATAATAGAGGAGGAGAGAGATGAGGTGGGGAAGATCAGCTCTTGTTCTTTTTGTCTTAATGGGAATGATCTTTCTTCAAGTTGCTGGTTGGGTGGCAGGGGCGATCTCTGAAAGGGCAGCACCAGAGGAGGCAACTCCAAACCCAACTAAAACGCTGGTTCCTACCTACACGCCTACCCCTATCGGTGGCTCCCGACACCCAGACGTTTTGGTTGCTGGTCCACCGCCTCCAGGAACTGTTCTGATCCGATTGGAGATTCCAAAGATTGGTTTTGTGAGCTCAGTCTTTCCAGTCGGTTTAGAGCAGACAGAGGAAGGGGTAGTTACCACGGAACCAGCTATGGACACTGTGTGGGGTTTGGATCTTTCCAACCCTTTGGTACAGGCTTACGGATGGGGTGGACGAAATTACGTCGTCTGGGCCCACCGTGCCGATTGGGCTTCAAGATGGCCGGAGCTTGGGATAGGTGATAAGATCCTCTTTTTCACCATCAACCATTCTGAAGAAAGGGGTTTCTACGAAGTCTCTTACGAGGCACAGGTCGTTTCGTGGAGGATTATTCCCGTTGAAGTAGAAACCAATTTTTACCAAGCTTCAGAAACACCGGTGATTACCCTCGTCACCTGTCATCCAGAGAATGATCCTGACCCTCAATTTCGATTGGTGATCAGGGCTTTGTTCTCTTCTGCGCTGACCGACTGATGTGATCCATGACGGCCAGCGCTTTCACTTTGAGGTAAAAAGGCCGCTGATAAAAGGTTTTCAGCGGCCTTCTTTATTCCTGGACTTTCAGTGACTCCGAAATCTTGGCGATAATAAATTCTAAGTGGGCTTGATTGTTGATGAAATCAAGCTCGTCGCGTTGAATAACCAAGATTGGGCATCGCAAAAAAACACCCGCCCATTCGTCGTAACGGTGATTGAGCTGTTCCAAATATTCACGACTGATCCTTTTTTCGTACTCTCTTCCGCGAGATTTGATCTGCCTAACAAGTGTCCCCATCGACGCTTGCAAGTAAAGAATCAGATTTGGGGTGGGGAGGATCACGGTTAAGGTTTTGTACAGGTTTTCATAAAGTTGGTATTCGCGCACTCCCATTACCTCTTGCAGGTTGCAGGCGAAGATTTCTGCATCCTCATAAATGGTTCGATCCTGAACTGCCTCACCTGGGAAGCTTGCGATCTGACGAAGAATTCCACACCGTTGGGCAAGAAAGAAAATCTGAGAGTGAAATGCCCAACGTGCCATATCTTTGTAAAAATCAGAAAGATACGGGTTCTCCTCCACCGGCTCAAAGAAAGGTTCCCAACCAAGCCTTTTGCGTAGGCAATTAACAAGTTCCGTCTTGCCAACGCCGATGTTTCCTGCAACTGCTACAAAAAGTTTGGCCACATCCCCTCCTTTCTTGCGATTTTTCAAAAGAGCGTTTATGATGAAACTATAGCACGTCAAAAGTGGAAGTAAAGGGAGGGGAGATGAAAGAGAAGGCGACTTGGAGAGTGAAGAGAGGGTTAGCCCAGATGCTCAAAGGTGGGGTGATTATGGATGTGGTTAATCCCGATCAAGCGAAGATCGCTGAGGAGGCGGGGGCGGTGGCGGTAATGGCTTTGGAACGCGTTCCCGCTGATATTCGCGCCCAAGGTGGGGTAGCGCGGATGAGCGATCCAGAGTTGATCTTAAAGATTATGGAGATGGTTTCTATCCCGGTAATGGCCAAGGTGAGGATCGGCCATTTTGTGGAAGCTCAAATTGCGGAAGCGTTAGGGGTAGATTTCATTGATGAATCCGAGGTCCTTACGCCCGCAGATGAGGAGCATCATATTGATAAGCACGTTTTCAAAGTTCCCTTTGTTTGCGGTTGCCGTAATTTAGGAGAGGCACTGCGTCGGATCGCTGAGGGAGCGGCAATGATCCGTACCAAAGGCGAAGCGGGGACAGGGAATGTCGTTGAGGCGGTGCGTCATGCACGCTCCGTCTTAGGTGGTATTCGTCAGCTTCAAGCAAAGCGTAAAGATGAGCTTATGGAAGCGGCCAAGGAGATGGAAGCCCCCTACGAGTTGGTTCTGGAAGTAGCCGAGACTGGAAAGCTTCCGGTGGTGAATTTTGCCGCCGGAGGAATCGCCACCCCCGCCGATGCCGCTTTGATGATGCAACTGGGGATGGATGGGATCTTTGTTGGCTCTGGAATCTTTAAGGCAGAGGACCCCGCCAAGCGAGCCAAAGCGATCGTCGAGGCAGTGACTTACTACAACGATCCTGCGATCCTTGCCAAAGTTTCCAAAGGGTTGGGAGAGGCGATGCGGGGGACTGAGATCAACAAAATCCCTAAGGAGGAGCGGTTAGCGCCCCGAGGAGAGTAGCGACAACGATTGTTCGGCCTTAGCCGTTAGGGTTAAGGCCGTTTCTTTTAGTGGTACGATTAAGGTTAACAATTCTTCAAGGAAAGGAGGGAAGGTGCGAAGAGCGCGGAATAAACCGGTCGCGGTTTTGGAAGTGGTTTTTGAGGGAAAGAAGGCAACTGTTCTCATCTTTGAGCACCAGCTTGAGCTTTACCGGTGGGTTTTCACCAGTACCCCACTTCCAGGATTTCCGGAACCACAGTTTGAGACAGGCGAGAAGATCTTTATCCGGATCTCTGATCTAGGGCGGATGCAGGGGAGCATTAAGATCACTTTAAACTCCGGAGTGCGTCTTCGCAACGATTTTTGGATCATAGTCAGATATGTGGATCGGAAGAAGTGGGTGGGGACTTTGGATGGGATCACCCCTCGCCCCTTGGTGACGATTGAGGTTTTAGAGCGATGGGGGAGGAAAGAGTGAGCAAGGGTTAGCTTTTAGGAAGGGCTAACCCTTTGTTTTTCGGGTACAAAACTATCCCCACCAAACCGTCTCTCTCGTTTTTCAAAATCGCAGATGGCAGCAAGAAGATCTTTTGGGGTGAGATCAGGGAAATAGATCGGGGTGAAGTACCACTCCGCGTATGCCGATTGAAAGGGCATAAACCCGCTGGTGCGCAGTTCCCCACCGGTGCGGATGATTAAATCTGGGTTAGGCAAGCCGGCGGTATCAAAGTAAGAAGAGATAAGTTTCACGTTTATCCGCTTTGGAGGGATCCTAGCAGCGATTATCTTTTGAATTGCGCGGATGAGCTCATCCTCGCCGCCGTAATCAAGAGCAAGATTGAGGTTGAATTTGGTGTTTCTAGCGGTTTTGGTCTCCAGCTGTTCAAGGCCTCGCCGAAGTGCCCAATTGATCCTATCTTTTCGCCCCAAATGCCGAAAGCGAACTCCCTTTTCTTGAAGTTCCTCAAGATCAATCTCTTTTAGGGTTTCAAGGAAAAATTTCATCAGGAAGGGAACGGTTCCATCCTTACGCTTCCAATTTTCAGTTGAGAAAACCCAGAAGGTAACCGTTTTTATCCCCCAGCGGCGAGTTGCCTCGGCAATACCCTTTAAAACTTCTCGCCCAGCATGGTGACCTTCAAGAGGATTTGAAAATCCTCTTGCAATCGCCGCACGGCGGTTCCCATCACAGAGGACTGCTAAGTGATTCAATTTCCTCGGATCAACTTTGTAGGAGGGGATCTTCTCCCAACAAGTTTTAACTTGGTTTAGCCACTTCTCAACTGTTCTTGGCTCATTTTGACCCATTTACGGTTGTTGATGGAGCGGGTGAGGGGAATCGAACCCCCGTTACCACCTTGGGAAGGTGGCGTTGAACCACTCAACTACACCCGCGAGCGTAGCGAGCGGATGCTAGCGATTTTAACAAAATCGCGTCCACTCGCAAACTGGCGGTCCCGACCCGCCGATTCGGCGGGCGATCTCTTAGGTATAATTTGGCGGCTCCGACCCGCCGATTTGGCGGGCGATCTCTTAGGTATAATTTGGCGGCTCCGACCGGATTTGAACCGGCGATCTCTTCCTTGACAAGGAAGCGTGTTAGGCCGGACTACACTACGGAGCCAAGAGTATGTTTAAGTTGTTCTCTGAGTATTTCCCGTCCTCTTCCACTTTTGAGAAATCGCTCTCGCTTTCTCGCGTCTTTTTCGTTTAGATACATCTCAGCGTAGATAAGCTCAAATGGCCTCCGATCTCTGGTTGATTTGTTTAACCCTCTATTATGATATTTTAATCTTTTCTCTAGATCAGTAGTGAACCCAGTATAAAGCTTATCATCCTTTTTGCTGTGTAGGACGTAGATGTAAAACATAAATTCTGTTGTTAAGTTTGTTACGGTCCCGACCCGCCGACTCGGCGGGCGATCTCCTGCCGACTCGGCAGGCGTGTTAGACCAGACTACACCACGAGACCACGACCCCAACCCTATTTTAACAAAGAACCGTGAATTTGGAAACTGTTAAGATAAAACCTGATGGAATTCTCTAAGCTTTCCAATCGTTACATCACTAAGATGCTTCGGGAGGTTGCCGCTGCCTATGAGGTTAGGGGCGAGGATCGCTTTCGGGTTAGGGCTTACGATACGGCGGCGGATTCTGTTGAGCACGCTACTTCGGAAGTGAAGGATCTTTGGGAGGAGGAGAGACTTGAGGACATTCCGGGAATTGGAGCGAGTATTGCCGGCCACCTCGATGAATATTTCCGGACTGGCAAGGTGAGACATTTTGAGGAGGCAAAGCGTGGCCTCCCCCCTGGGATGTTTGAATTTCTAGGATTGGAGGGAGTAGGAGCGAAGACCGCTTATCGATTGGCAAAAGAGCTTAACCTTAGGACCATCAACGATCTGAAAAGGGCGGCTGAGTCGGGGAGGATTGCTGAACTGCCCGGTTTCAAAGAAAAAACAGCCAAACTAATCCTAAAGGCAATCTCTGAGCGAAAAGTTGGGGAGGGGAGGATGATTTTGCCGATTGCTTACGCCACAGCAGAAAAGCTGATCGCCGAGATTATGAAGGTGTCGGGAGTGAGACGAGCTGATCCTTTAGGATCGCTTCGGAGGATGGTGGCGACAATTGGGGATGTTGATATTGGAGTTGCGACAGATAAGCCGAAGAAAGTGATCGATGCCCTCACCAAATTTCCTGATGTGGCTCGGGTTTTGGTCGCCGGGGAGGTGAAGGCGACGATTGTTCTTAAAACAGGGAAGCAAGCTGATATCTATGCCTTCGATCCTAAACGATACGGATCGCTTATTCAGTATTTCACTGGCTCAAAGCAACACAATATTCATTTGCGGAAGATTGCTAATCAAAAGGGTCTATCTCTTTCTGAGCATGGGATCTCAAAGTTTAGAAAAGAGAAGATCGTTGGGAATCCGCTTCCGGTGGCAACTGAGGAGGAGTTTTATCGGATGTTGGGGATGGATTGGATCCCCCCAGAACTAAGAGAGGATACGGGAGAGATCGAAGCCGCGCAGGAAGGAGAGTTGCCGGAGTTGGTGGAGTTGAAGAATATTAAAGGTGATACTCACACCCATACAACCAATTCTGACGGGGAGGAAACTCCGGAGGAAATGGTTCAAGCGGCGATTGAGGAGGGGCTTGAGTATTACGGAATTGCGGACCATGCTCCCTCGGCCCAAGCACTCGGGAAGAAAGGAGCAAGGGAGGAGATTCTGCGGCAGAAGAAGGAGATTGAAGAGTTGCGAAAAAAATATAGAGGAAAAATCGAAATCTTTTTCAGCGCGGAGGTTGATATCACCGCCGCTGCTGAGGTTGAGCTTCCTCCTGAACTGATAGCACTTTACGACTACACTACCGCCTCGATTCATTCAAGTTTTAGTCAGTCAAAAGAGCAGATGACACAGCGGCTGATCAATGCCTTGAAACACCCGTATGTAGATGTCATTGGTCACCCCACGGGACGGCTTCTGGGAAAGCGTGAGGCTTATGAAGTTGACTGGGACCAGGTTTTTGAGGTTGCCGCCGCTGAGGGAAAGTTTCTCGAGATCAACGCCTTCCCCACCCGTCTTGACCTGCCGGATACGCTCGTAAGGGAGGCAAAGAAGAGGGGAATCAAATTTGTCATCAACACCGATGCCCACCATTCTTCCCAGCTTGATAACATGCGCTTTGGGGTGGCGGTTGCTCGGCGCGGTTGGTGCGGAAAAAGTGATATCATTAACGCGCTTAGTACAGCTGAATTCGCCAAAGCATTAGGGGTGGGGAGGTGAGCTAAATTTGATTGACACTTTATTGATCGTTATTGGAATAATTGTCTTAGTCGGGATTTATGCTTGGTTTACCTACAACTCCCTTGTGGCAACAAAAGTTCGGGTCACCCAGAGTTGGAAGGATATTGATGTCCAGCTTAAAAAACGATACGATCTTCTTCCTGATCTGGTAACCACTGCCAAGAAAGCAGCCGCTTTGGATAAAGAGATCCTAACGGAGGTAACGCGGCTTCGCTCGGAGGGAATGAAAGCAGCAAAGATGGGGTCAGATCCAGCAGAGCGGGGGGTGATTGAGGGAAGACTCTCCGCCTTGATGCGCGATGTTAAGGTACAGATCGAGGCTTATCCCGAGATTAAGGCCCACCAGGAGTTATCAAAATTGATGACCAATGTTTTTGACATCGAGGATAAGATCGCCTACGCTCGCCAGTTTTACAACGCCAACGCCGCTGATTATAACACGAGGGTTAAACTTTTCCCGGCGGTTTTAGTGGCATCTTTGTTTGGCTTTACCCCGGCGCACTTCTTCGAAGCCGAGGAGAAGGAGCGGGAAGACATTGAAGTTAAGCTCTAGCCTCATTTCCTAGACAAAGGAGCGGGTTAAACATTTGCAGTTGGCATAGCGTTTTCGTTATGCTCGGGCGTTCGTTGCAGACAGTGTAATGGAAGATAAAAATCGCGAGCGCTATAATTCCGACCGAAGTGAGGAATTACAAGGAGCGAAGCGACGCTATAACTGGCTTTGGAAACAGATGCCAATCCAGAGTCCCGAGATTTGGCCGAGTTGGGAGATCTGTAGAGATTTTGTTGGTAGGAGATGTTTAGAGATCGGTTGCGGAAATTATCCCAGGATTCCTTTAGAAAACAGTTACTTTCTCGATATAAGCGAGTCGGCTGTCCAAAACCTGAAAGCTAAAGGCCTAAATGCCTATCTGGGAACGGCGGAGAAGCTTCCCTTTGAAGATAACTTCTTCGATCTGGTTGTTGCTTGGGATGTGATGGAGCACGTCCCTGATGATCAGAAAGCATTCGCCGAGGTTTCCCGGGTTCTAAAATTTGGTGGGTACTTTCTCTTTTCTGTTCCCCTGAAGAAAAATTACTTCGGTCCTTGGGATGCAGCAGTAGGACATCTCCGTCGTTATGAGGCGGCCGAGTTGAATAGGATTTTAGAGGAGGATCGCTTTCGGGTGGTTAAATTCCAGGGACAGAATCTCTTAAAACACATCCACAAGATTCCGTTTTTCGTTTGGGTACTCTCAAAACTGGCTAATCCGCCTCTTCGCCAATACCAGTTTGGCTTGCCGGTCCCAAGTCGTTTTCGAGTCTTTTTGATCCGCGGTTATGCTTTTTTGGGGAGGCTTTTGGCCATTCCTTGGAGAACCGGACAACTTGATGGGGTGAAGAGTGAGGCAAATATAACCATCCTTTGTCAGAAGGTGTAGGGATCGCTAGTGGTGGTGTGCTTGTGATAATCTTTAAGCAGGGTGAGAGTGCGCGAAGGTTTGACCGCTTTAAAAGGGAAGTTTCGGGCGATTTTTGGTTTTTTTGTTGGAGTTCTCTCTGCTTTACTATATTCCCGCCAGCAGGTTGAGCGCTATAAAAAAGAAGCACGGACGGATTTTCTCACTGGTGTTTTAAACCCCCGGGGTTTAACGGAGGTACTGGATTACGAGTTCCAAAGAGCTAAACGGTTTGGGAGATTCTTTTCTATTTTGATGATCGATTTGGATTATTTTAAAGAAGCGAACGACAGGTTTGGTCATGCTGCAGGCGACGCTATTTTAAAGGGGTTTGTTCGTCTTACTCTGGAGGAGATCCGAGCGATTGATACCTTTGCCCGCAAGGGGGGCGATGAATTTATCCTCATTCTGCCGGAAACAGGAAGCAAAGGAGCAAAGATCTTAGCCGAACGGTTGTGTGGTAAGATTAGCGGTTACAAATTCCAATTCTCGCACGGGAAAAGTTTTGCGGGAATTACATTGTCAATTGGGGTTGCTACTTTTCCAGATCACGCCAAAACCGTAAAGGCACTTCTTGAAGCGGCTGATAGGGTTGTGTATGAGGCGAAGAAGAGAAGAAATCAGGTGGTGGTTTTTCGATGAAGTTTGATATCTCCTACATCGCCGATCTTGCTCGTCTGTATTTAAATTCCGCTGAGAAGAAGCGTCTTAGCCCCCAGTTGAAGTCTATCCTCTCTTATGTGGAGAAGATCTCGGAATTGAAGACGGAGAATATTCCTCCCACCTTTCAAACGATTGAGGTTAAAGATGCGGTTCGGGAAGATCAGGTAGGGTCAAAACAAAAGTTGCATCAAAAAGAAGCGCTTGCCAATACTCCTTCCAAAAGGAAGGGATTTTTCAAGGTTCCAAAAATTTGGGAGGTTTAGGATGGAGATTACGGAACTCTCTCTCAAACAGTTAAGACGGGGAATAACGCGGAAGGAAATTTCGGCAAAGGAAGTTGTTACTGCTTTCTTAAGGAGGATTGATAGGCTTGAGAGCAAGCTTAACGCCTTTATCACAGTTTCCGCTGAGGAAGCACTTAGAGAAGCAAAAAAGTTCGACCAAGGGAAAAAGCGAGGAAAGCTCGGGGGCGTTCCAATTGCCATTAAAGACAACATTATTACCAAGGGTCTTCAAACCACTGCCGGTTCGATGATTCTTAAGGGATTTATTCCTCCCTATAACGCCACGGTTACTCAAAAGCTTCTTGGGGAGGGAGCGATTATTTTGGGGAAGACAAATATGGATGAGTTTGCGATGGGCTCTTCCACCGAAAGATCCGCCTTTGGCCCGACCCACAACCCGTTTGATCTCTCTCGCGTTCCCGGTGGTTCATCAGGAGGATCAGCGGCAGCGGTTGCTGCTCGTTTAGCCCCTGCTGCTTTAGGTTCAGATACAGGAGGCTCAGTGCGACAACCGGCAGCCTTTTGCGGGATTGTTGGTCTTCGTCCCACCTACGGGACTGTATCCCGTTACGGCTTAATTGCAATGGCTTCCTCCTTGGATCAGATTGGTCCGATGGCGCGAGATGTTGGGGACACTCGTCTTCTTTTTGAGGCTATCTGCGGCCAAGATTCTTTTGATGCCACTACGGTCGCGGTTAATTTTCAAGCGAGGGTAAAGAAACCCAAGGTGATTGGGCTTCCCAAGGAATATTTTGGACCAGGGTTGGAGAGAGGGGTAAGACAGAAGATTGATGAGGTAGTTTCCTCTCTTGAGGAAGTGGGGGTTAAGGTAGCATCAGTTTCCCTTCCTCATACTCAGTATGGGATCCCTGCTTATTACCTGATTGTTCCTTCAGAGGTCTCCGCGAATCTTGCTCGTTATGATGGGATCCGCTATGGCCTTTCCATAAGGGATAAAGATCTTACTTCTATCTATTTTAAAACACGAGGGAGAGGATTTGGACCGGAGGTGAAGCGACGAATCGTCCTTGGAACATTCGCTCTTTCCAGTGGTTATTTTGAGGCATACTACCTTAAAGCAGCAAAGGTGAGGACATTAATTGTTCAAGATTTTGCCAAAGCATTTAAGAAAGTTGATCTCCTTCTTACTCCAACAGCCCCAACTGTTGCCTTCAAAATTGGGGAGAAGGAGGATCCGCTTTCGATGTATCTTGCCGATATCTTTACAATCCCTTCTAGTCTAGCGGGGATACCGGCGTTGAATGTTCCTGTTGGCTTTGGGGGTGGATTGCCGGTTGGAGTGCAACTTATTGGACCAAGATTCACCGAACCGCTTCTTTTTGGAGTAGGGGAGATGATTGAGCAATTAGTGAAAAGATAATGTTTTTTAACTTTTTAAAAAGACAGATAGAGCATAAAAAACGTCTTACTGTTGGGGTATTGAAACCGTATGATTTAGGGAAGATCCAGGGGGATTGGGATCAGATTGAACAGCTGATACGGGTGGGAAAGCCCAGTGCCCTTAAGGAGGCAGTGATCATTGGCGATAAACTTTTAGATTATGCATTGTCTCAGATCTCTTATGGAGAAACGACGGGGGAGCGGTTGAAAAATGCCAGGGAGGCTTTTCCCAAAATGATCTACCAAGACCTTTGGGAGGCACATAAGGTACGCAATGCCTTTGTCCATGATTCTCATTTTGATCTGACCCAACTTATGGCGCGAGATACTTTAGCAAAGTTTAAGGCAGCGTTTGTAACTCTAGGTGCAAAGCTATGAAGTTTGTTCCAGTTATTGGTCTTGAAATCCACGTGCAGCTGAATACAAAAAGCAAACTTTTCTGCAGCTGCTCTGCCACCTCCTTCGGAAAGAGGCCGAACACTCAGGTTTGTCCTGTTTGCCTTGGTTTGCCGGGAGCAATCCCTGCTCCTCCAAATAAAGAAGCGATCAAAAAGGCGGTTCTTGCCGCTTTGGCATTAAACTGTAAACTCGCTGAGGAATGCCGCTTTGAGCGGAAGAATTATTTCTACCCAGATCTCCCCAAGGGGTACCAGATCAGCCAATACCAGACTGCGGTTGGGACGGAGGGAAAGTTTGAAGAGGTCAAGATACGAAGGGTGCATTTGGAGGAGGATGCGGCAAAGCTGATTCACGAGTCAGGCCAAACCCTTATCGATTTTAACCGCGCTGGTATCCCCCTTTTGGAGATCGTAACTGAACCAGATTTGGCAACATCTTCTCAAGTAAAAGCGGTTCTTAAAGAGTTGCGTTCCCTCCTTCGTTATTTAAAAGTTTCCGACGCTGACATGGAGAAGGGATCAATGCGGCTTGAAGCGAATGTTTCCTTAAGAAAAGAAGGGGCAGGCTTACCGCCGTATAAAGTGGAGTTAAAAAACATCAACTCGTTTAACTTTCTTGTGCGCGCTTTGGAGAAGGAGATCGCCCGACAGCAAATTCTTCTTCAGATGGGAAGGAAGATCGTCCAAGAAACACGTGGTTACAGTGAAAAAACAGGCGAAACCTTCTCCCAGAGAAGGAAAGAAGAAGTTGCCGACTACCGTTATTTTCCTGAGCCTGACCTTCCTCCATTGACCGCAAGGATTCTTACCTATCGGGAAAAATTTATTCTTCCTGAGGTGCAGCGCCAAAGGCTTGAGAAGAACTATCACCTTCCCTTGCAATACATCGAAACTTTGATGGCTAATCCGGAATTAGCAGATCTTTTTGAGGAAACGGTGAAAGCTGCAGCAGAATTTACGCCCAAAGAGATTGCAAATGTAGTTGTCAATCGCCGGTTTGGTGACCCCAAGAAACTTGGAGTTGAAGGGCTTGCCCGAGCATTAAAAATGAGTAAAAAGAAGGTTCAGTTACCAGAGGCTGAAGTTGCCCGATACATCGAAAAGATTATCCTTGACAATCCAAAAGCAGTCAGCGATTATAAAGCGGGCAAAGAGGTTGCCTTTCATTTTCTTCTCGGAGCACTGGTGCGTGTAACCAGAGGGAAGGTTGCCCCTGCCAAAGCAAAAGATCTTCTTGAAAAAGGCTTAAAGAGTTAGCTGATGACTGAAGTAACACTTAAACAAGGATTAAATTACACACTTATCGAGGAAGCTTCTGCCCTTAAAGAAGTGATTACCGACTTGAAGCATCAAAGAGTGATTGCACTGGACGTGGAGGGGACGAGTCTTGATCCCTACTCTGCTACGCTCCTTCTTGTTCAGCTTGCCACTCCTGAAAAAGCTTATCTTTTTGATGTGCGCAAGCTTGATCTTACTCTCCTCAAAGAGGTTCTTGAGGATTCCAAGATTTTAAAAATCGCCCAGAATGCAGGATTTGATTATCGTCTTCTAAAAGCAAAGTTGGGGATTGAAGCGAGACCCTTCTTTGACACAATGCTTGCGGAGCGAATTTTAACAACCGGTTACACGCGTGAAAATTCCCTTGAAGCGATTGCTAAAAAGTATCTGGGGATTAAGTTGGAGAAGGGAGTTTGGGAGACATTTGTTAACCATAAGAAAGAATTTACGCTGGAGCAGTTGGAATATGCCGCAACTGATGTTCTGATTCTTTTTCCGATCTGGGAAGTGCAGAAGCAGACACTCGTGAGTGAGGTTTTAGATAAAATCGCCGCTTTGGAATTTCGCTTGATTCCTGTTGTCGCGGAGATGGAACTTAAAGGGTTTTTAATTGATATGAAAAAGTGGCGACAGATTATCAAAGAGTATGAGAAGCGGCGGGGTGAAGTAGCAGTGAGGATTCAGGATGAACTGCGACCTTATTTTCGCCATACCCAAGTTGACTTTTTTGGTAGAAGAGCAGAGGTAGTCAATTTAAACTCCCCCGCCCAAGTTTTGGAAGCTTTTCGGAAAGTAGGGTTGGATCTTCCCTCAACTGGGGAGGAAGTTTTACAACGCCATAACCACCCCTTAGCGAAGCTCCTTTTGGAATATCGTGGGTATGAAAAGATCATCACCGCTTTTGGAGAAAATTTGATCGCGAAGATTAATCCCAAAACGGGGCGAATCCATCCAGATTACATGCAGATTGGAGCTGATACCGGAAGGTTTTCCTGTTCCAATCCTAATCTCCAACAAATCCCAACGGATTTGCTTTTCCGCCAGTGTTTCATCGCTGAGAAAGGTTACAAGCTTGTTGTTGCGGACTATTCGCAGATTGAGCTTAGAATCATGGCGGAGCTTTCTAAAGACCCAGCCTTCTTAAAAGCATTTAAAGAGGAAGTGGATCTTCATGCTTTAACAGCTTCACAAATGTTTGGGGTTCCACTGGAGCAGGTAACGAAAGAAAGGCGTTTTCAGGCAAAATCAATTAACTTTGGGTTGATGTATGGGCGAGGGGCAAAGTCACTCGCTGTCCAACTGGAAATTTCTGAGGAAGAAGCACAACAGCTTTTACAGAAATATTTTTCCGCCTATAAAAAAGTGAAGGCCTGGCTAGACCGAACTGGCCGCGAAGCGGTGAAGAAAGGGTACAGTCTCACAATCGCCGGGAGGAAACGCTACTATCGAGATCTCAATCCAGAGGATCCGGGTTATGAACGACAACAGGCATACGTGGAGCGCCAAGGGAAGAATACCCCCATCCAGGGAACCTCTGCCGATATGACAAAGTTGGCGATGGTTTACATTTATGAGAGAATTAAAAAGGAAGGTTTCGATGCCGCCCCAATTCACACTGTCCATGACGAACTTGTGGTTGAGGCAAAGGAGGATCAAGCAGAAAAAGTGGCAACGCTTGTTAAAGAGGAGATGGAGCGGGCGGGAAAGGAGCTTTTAAAAGAAGTTCCAGTTAGGGTGGATATTGCTGTCTCCGACAGCTGGGAGCATTAAAGACAGGGTATAGCGTATAGCGTGTAGGGTATAGGGTATAAAATATATATTAGCGGCAGGATTTAGCAATCACTAGTTGACACTGCTAGTGTGGTAAACTAAAATTAAATTGAAATGATTTGCCAACGCTGTGGTGAAAGACAAGCCATTTTCCAGATGCATCAGATCGTTGATGGTCAACCATCGATTGTCTATCTTTGTGAGGTTTGCGCTCAGGAGCTACAAGAAGGGGCGCAGCAAACAACCTATCTTGATCGCTATGGGCGTGATCTTACCCGTTTGGCTGAAGAAGGGAAGCTTGATCCTGTAATCGGAAGGGAGAACGAGATTGAGCGAATTATCCATATCTTATCCCGTAGAAAAAAGAATAATCCTGTCTTGATTGGAGATCCGGGGGTAGGGAAGACGGCGATCGTTGAGGGTTTGGCGCAGCGGATTGTTGATGGAGATGCCCCCGAAACGCTTCAAGAGAAGCGGATCGTTGCCCTAGATTTGGCTTCGATGCTTGCCGGTGCCTCTCACCGAGGTGAGTTTGAAGAGCGGTTGAAGAAGACGATTGAAGAGGTAGTTGAGGCGGAAGGCCAGATTATTCTTTTTATCGATGAGCTTCACACCGTTGTTGGAGCTGGGGCTGCTCAAGGAGCGATTGATGCCTCAAATATGTTAAAACCCGCTTTAGCGCGCGGAGAGCTGCAATGTGTGGGAGCAACCACCCTTGATGAGTATCGGAAATACGTAGAGAAAGACGGAGCGTTGGAACGCCGGTTCCAGCCACTGATCATCAATGAACCTTCAGTTGAGGAGACGATTGAAATCCTTGACGGGTTGAAGTCACGTTACGAAGAGCATCATAAGGTTCGGGTTTCGCCGGATGCGATCAAAGCCGCAGCGGAACTTTCTGATCGTTACATTGCTGATCGTTTTCTCCCGGATAAAGCGATCGATCTTTTAGATGAAGCTTGTGCCCAAGTACGGTTAGCACAGATTCAAACGACGAAGGTAGAGATAAGAAGACCAGGAAAGGTAGAGGTGGTCGTGCCTCGCACGGTTACTGAGGAGATTGAGAAGTTAAGAGCCACGCCGCGAAAGACGGTTGTTGATATGGAACGGCTTGAGGAGTTAGAGCTTGCACTTGAGCACAAGGTTGGAAAATGGCAGTTGGAAAAAGTTGAAAGTATTCCCGAGGTTATCGGAAGGGATATTGCGCGAATCGTTGCCCAAGCTACTGGGATTCCCGTTGAGGATCTGGCGGAGGATGAGCGCAAAAAGCTCAGTCACCTTGAAGAGCGGTTACATCAAAGAATCGTTGGTCAGGAGGAAGCCGTAAAAGTTGTCTCTGAGGCTATTCGGCGCTCCCGCGCTGGCTTAAAAGATCCCAACCGTCCAATTGGTTCTTTTATCTTTCTTGGCCCAACTGGAGTAGGGAAAACCGAAACGGCAAAGGCACTGGCAGAAGTTCTTTATGGAGATGAGGAGCTGATGGTTTGTCTTGATATGTCGGAGTATGGGGAGCGACACACCGTTTCGCGGTTGATCGGTTCTCCTCCAGGGTATGTCGGATTTGAGGAAGGAGGGCAACTTACGGAGATTGTTCGGCGCAAACCGTTCTCGATTATTCTTTTGGATGAGATCGAAAAGGCTCACCCGGATGTTTTTAATCTTCTTCTTCAGATTCTTGAGGATGGGCGGTTGACTGACGGTCATGGGAAAACAGTCGATTTCAAAAACACCGTTTTGATTATGACCTCCAATGTTGGGACAAGCACCATCTCTGAGAAGAAATTCGGTTTTGGGGATGAAAAAGAGGTACGAAAAAGCTACGAAGAGCTGAAGGGGGAGCTTCTTGAGCATCTGCGAAAAAGCTTCCGCCCAGAGTTCCTCAACCGGGTTGATGAGATTGTCGTCTTCCATCCCCTAACAGAGAAACACGTCCAGAAGATCGCTGACCTTCTTTTGGAGAAGAGTAGGCGGCTTCTGGTTGAGCGGGGAATTCAACTTGAGGTGGTAGCCCGGGCGAGGAACTATCTCGCCGAAAAGGGTTTTGATCCGAACTTTGGTGCTCGGCCACTTAGGCGGTTGATTCAAAGAGAGGTGGAAAATCCGATCTCTAACCGAATTATCTCGGGTGAATATCGCGAGGGCGACACTGTTGAGGTTGACCTTGTTGGGAAAGATCTTGCCTTTAAGATTAAAAAGCGCGTCCCCCTTAAGGTTTAAGCGATAGATGAGGCGGGAAGAAGCTTTAAGAATCCTCCAACAAAATCTTAAGAATCAAAATCTTGCTCGCCACTGTTTTGCCGTTGAGGCTTGTATGCGTGCATTGGCCCGGCGATTTGGAGAAGATGAAAAGATGTGGGGGATTGTCGGCCTTATTCATGATGCTGATTATGAAAAAACAAAAGATAATCCTGAGGAACACACTCGTTTAACAGCGCGGTGGCTGAAGGAAGCGGGAGAGGACGAGAGGATTATCGCCGCCGTTTTGAGTCATAATTTTGACTACACAGGGGAGAATTCTCCCCGAACCAAGATGGATTGGTCGCTTTATTGTTGTGATGAATTAACCGGTTTTATTGTCGCTGTTGCTCTCGTTCGTCCGGATAGGAAGTTATCTTCCGTGACGGTAGAGTCGGTTTTGAAGAAGTTCCCCGAGAAGGCGTTCGCCGCTGCCGTGAAGCGAGAGCAGATTCAAAAGTGTGAGAGACAGTTGAGTATTTCTTTACCGGAATTCGTCAAGCTCTGCCTTATCGCAATGCAGGAGATTGCAGCGGATCTGGGGCTGTAGTAATGGAGATTGAATCTTTAAGAGTAGGGCAGTTGGAAACAAACTGCTACCTTGTTTTTTGCCCAAAGACAAAGGAAGCAGTGATTATTGATCCCGGTGATGCCGGAGATTTTATCAGCCAAAAAATTCTTGATCTTAAGCTTAAGCCGAAGCTAATCCTGGCAACTCACGGACACTTTGATCATATTTTGGCGGTAACGGAACTAAAACTCGCTTTTAACATCCCCTTTCTGATGCATAAGGATGACCTTTTTCTTCTGAAGCGGGTAAAAAGAACCGCGGAGTATTTTCTTGGGTACCCGGCCGATCTGCCTCCTGTAGTTGATCGGTATCTTACAGAAGGTGAGAGCATCATGTTTGGGAAAGAGAAACTGAAGGTGATTGAAACTCCCGGCCATACTCCCGGTGGTATTTGTCTCTATAGTTCGACATCACACCTCCGAGGTGGTGTTGCGCCTGCGGCACACCTCGGAGGTGAGGGAAACGGAGGGATTCTCTTCTCCGGCGATACCCTTTTCTGTCAAGGAGTAGGAAGAACGGACTTTTCCTACTGCTCTTATAAAGATCTGATGAAATCACTCCAGAAGCTGTTCAAGCTTCCTGGCAAAACGGTTGTCTATCCGGGTCATGGTTCTGAGACCAATCTTGTAGCAGAGCAATCTTTCTTCAGAAAAGTAGCTTAATGTCTATTTGCTGTAAGGTGCTAAAGCAACCTTGTCCGCCTCGGGCGGATAAAGCGTTTGGATTTCGATGAGAAAACGGCACTTTAGGAAGCACCGTTTTCTGTTTTGAGGCAAGTTATCTTACCTCTTTCTCTTCTTTTTTCCTCCTTTGCGCTTTGCCACGCTCAATCACCTCCCTCCCGACTAATAAAAAGAGCCCTCGTGTGGGCTTTCGAGAACCCCCAAATAGTTTTGTACTGGGCAAGATAAGTCTTCTCCCACGTTTTCTATCTTAAAGATAAGGCGCTAAAGCAACCTTGTCCGCCTCGGGCGGATAAGGCGCTTGCGCAACCTTGTTCTTCACTTCGTTCAGGATAAAGATTTTTCAATATCTTTGTCAATACTTTAGTTTTGCGCTAATCTATAGTTGATGCCCAAGCCAAATAGGACAAAGTCCTACCGTCCTTTGGACGAAAGGAGGAGAGATGTCAAGAAGGGAAGAGTTAGAAAAAGAGGGTTGGAGAAAAATGTTTGCGGGAGGAGGGGAGAGATTGAAAGAGTTCGTCGAACTATATAGAGAACTGGGATATGAGGTTCATTTAGAACCGATGTCGGAAGAAGACTTCCCTCCAGAGTGCAAAGGCTGCGCCGTATTGGCTAGTTGCGTAGAATACAAGGTGATTTTCATCCGCCCAAAGAAAGCGACTCGATAATCCGGGTCGCTTTTCTATTTTAAGAGGTATAATAATCCCAGTCTTTGGTTGAAATCGTTCCCGAACCGTGCTATAAGAAAGTTTGAAAGTTGGCACTCTAACGTTAAGGAGGGGAGATGCTCTCACAAGAGACGGCTGGACTTCTCCACCTGGTTAATATCTTGGTGTGGTGGTGGATTCTTCCTGGAGTGATGGTTATTCGTCTTCTCCGAATTCCTCATCGAGGTTAGGTGTATCCGGTAGAAAAGAGAAGGAGGGAGGAGAAAGAGAGATGAGGCTCTGTAAAGAGCAACTGGAAAAAGAGACTAAGAAGGTAAGGACACTAGTGGGTTTCGGTTTCATGGGAGGTGCTTTGGTGGGAACCCTCTTAGGTTGGTTTTCGGCCTTTTTGTACGTTCTCATCCATGGTGTTTTTCCATAACCTATGCCTTATCTGTTGCAGGGCAAGAGCCAGAAGCAGAAAAAGAGAGCCGTGGGAGACTGGAGACGAAATAAAGGGTTGAAAATACTTCAGCCCTTTTCTTTTTGGAACAATCTATACGAATCGGCAAACATTTTTATCTGCTAAACTAAGGCCGCTTATGATTATCTATTTCTGCCGACATGCTCAAGAAGCGGAATCGCCTTATGATCCTAAGGAGGCGATTACGGAGCTGGGTAAAGAACAGGCTCGAGCTCTGGGGCGATTTCTCTCCGATAAAAACATCGGAGTTCTTTACTCAAGTGATCTACCACGGGCGTCGCAGACGGCCGAAATTGTCGGCAAAATCCTTAATCTTAAACCTAAAGTTTCGGAGCAACTTCGCGAGATTTCTACTACCTCTCCTGAGGATTGGACTGATTACATCCAGAAACATCATCCCGATTTCGACTTTCTCGTTGGTGGGAGGGAATCGCTGAATATGGTGATGGAAAGAGCGCGCAAAGCTTGGGAGGAGATTCTTCGAGAGAACAAGGGCAAAAACACAGTGATCATCGGTCATGGGGTTTTCACCAAGGCCCTTTTATACTCCTTGGGTTACAAGGACTATCTGATAAGGAACGATCATGCTCCCAACACTGGGATAACCGTTTTAGAATGCACAAACGGCCAGCCTAAGCTGCTTAAATTTGCTAGCGCTGAGCACCTGTGATGATTCAAACTGTTGGGTGATAAACACACTGTTTGCCTGAAGATCTATTCTCAGTTACAATTCAGATGAAATGAAGTTTGAATACTCCTTTCTTAAAATATTTTCTGCTTCTGACTTAGCTGCCCGAAGACTCCCTTTGATGGAGGCAGAAAGCGGAAATCCTGGGCTGGTGGTTTGGCTTACCGCCTGTATTCACGGGGATGAAGTGGGGGGGATGGTGGTTGTTCAGGAGATCTTCAAAAGGTTGCGCAAGAACCCCCTTCTTAAAGGTTCTCTTAAAGCTTTTCCCCTTCTTAATCCCTTCGGTTTTGAAAGTACTTCCCGAGAGATTGCCCTCAGTGAGGAGGACCTTAACCGCTCTTTCCCCGGTAAAAAAGAAGGCTCACTCGCCGAGATGATCGCCCACAAGATCTTCACCAAAATTAAAGAGACAAAACCCAGCCTTATCCTTGATCTTCACAACGATCGGATTGACTCCATTCCTCATGCTCTACTTGACCCGGAATCTTCCGCTGCTAATCCTAAGGTTTATGGGGAAGCTTGTGAGATCAGTTTGAAAACAGGACTTTTGGTTGTTCGAGAGAGGGAAGAGGATTCTGTGGAGGAGAGGATGGAGAGGAGCCTTTCAAGCGTTTGTCTTCAGCAAGGGGTACCAGCCATGACGCTTGAGTTGGGAGAACCGTATGTTGTCAATGAGAAGGATATTGTGGATGGGGTGCGCGCCATCTGGAACGTTTTGGCGTTTTTTCAGATGGTTAATCCGATAAATGAGCCTTTCAATTATTCACCTCCTGAGGAGTTTAAAGGTAGGGTTCTCACGTATTACCATCAGCACGTGAGTTCAACTGCAGGAATCACTCGTTACCTTGCTAAACCAGGGGATGTTGTAAGGCGTGGACAGCCGATCGCCAGGGTTTACAACGTTTTTGGGAAGCATCAAGAGACAATCGTCGCAAAGTATGACGGGATCGTGTTAGACCACACGGAGTCATCCGCTGCTTTGCCAGGAGTACCAATGATGGCCTTTGGGGTTGAAACAGGGGGAGACCGGATGATGGGAGGTGAGGGCAGGTGAGAACCAATTTTACCGCCGAGGAGGCAAAAACGATCGGTGAGGAGTTGGGGATTGATTGGAGCAAGTTTGATGTGGAGCAGTTTCGGATGGGGATGGATGTAGAGCTCGAGCATGGGACACGCGATCCCAAAACCAATGTCACCAGCGATGATCCCTTAATGACGGGGAAAATCGCCCTTGCCCACCTCAATGAATTTCCTGACTATTACACCCGCTTGGCGAAGATGGAGAAAGAGGGAGAGGATTACTGGAGCAAGAAATAAAAAAGCCGAGAGGCAAAGTGCCAATCGGCTCATTTTCTTGACTGTGGAATGTGATATACCGTATGCGTATAAAACGTATAAAGCATTCCCGCAGTGAAAGAGAATACCAAAGCCGCAAAAATAATCTCGAAAAGAACATTGCTTTTATCAACCACAAAATCAGGTGGGAGCTGAAGTGAGGTACCCTGCTCACTAACCAAGAACGTTGCCTTTGATAAACCCTCAACCGTCTTGATCCCAAGCCTCGTGGGGGAGATCTTCAAGGTCTTCGGGGTTTTATCTACATTAAAAGATATCTCATACCAATTAAGATATGGGCTGGAAAGCTTGGTTACCTCGGAGACTGGATATTCACCGGGCGGTGGAAGTGGTGAATCGTGCGAATTTACCCATACCGAACAAGAGACAACTAAGAAAAAGACGAGAAAAAGCGGAGTCCAAACAACAAGAAACCGTCTTAGCTCTTTCACCTTCCCTCCTTAGATGGTTTATTAATTTGCTTGGGTTAAGATTAGCACATTGCAAAAAAACGTCCGCAAGTTATTTGCGGACGTGACTTTCCTCATTTAGGCCAGGCGAGATTTTGGAGAGCTTTCTGGAGCCGTTTTCGGGCAAGAGAAAACTTCCTCTCTCTAACCCATCTTTGGGCGGATCTTAAACTCCTTTGTGCTCTTTTTCTTCGAGTAACTAGCGGACGTTCTACAATCTCTTCAAGCTCACAGATAAGATTGTCAAGATAGTGAACGATTCCTTTAAGCTCCCAGTCTGGTATCGGCATCTCTGGGATCCCCAGGCGACCAAGAAGGGGGACAAGCTGCAATACACGAATCCTCTGTAGTTGCTTTGCTCTTTGCTTCCCAAGACCCGCTGCTACTTCCCTTCGTCTAACGATAAAGGGCTTAATCCTAAGATCGAAGGCCTGAGTACGCACGCCGTCAAAAAGGATATGCTCCTGTTGCCGGTAAAGGTGGGATAGATCCTCTACTTGCTGATAGATAAGGAGATAGAGGACGTCCCTTCTCTTGATAATCCCTTTTGCTTCAAGCTCCTTTGTGGAAAGGCGCAAAAACTTTTCCAGTTCATATTTCGGAGCCGGAATCCAGCGGGGAACAAGAAAGATCCCTTGGCTAATTGTTGTTCGGTACTTGGGAGTGAGACGGACTCGCGTTCTCTTTTGAACAACAAGAATCGGTGTTTCCCTAAGTGGTTCTGCTTCAAGAATTCCTTTCTTCTGCCACCGCCATACCTGATAACCCCGAAGCGCCGGATGGCGCGGGTCTCTCTTTGCCACCTTTCCTCCCTTGTTTTAAGAGTGCTGTCTTGATTATCGGCTGCTCTGCTTAAGGTGTCAAGATACTTTATAATGGATCCGCAGTGAAAGTTCTTTTTGTCTATCCCGATTTTCTTGCGACCAGGACAAAGCCAGGAAGCAACCAGTTTGAGATCACCAAAGGCGGTTGGTACTCGGAGGGTTTAGCTTCCATTTCCGCGGTATTAAAAGAGGAGGACCAACAAACCTCTTTGCTACATCTTACGGAACCAGCAGGTAAGGAAGACTTTAGGCAGAGGTTAGCGGAGGAAAAGCCAGATATTATCGCCTTTACGGTTAGAACCAGCGCTTTTCCGTATGTAAGAGAGTATCTAAAGTGGGCGAGAGAGTTTGACCCCTCACTTTTGGCGGTTTTGGGAGGGGTTCATGCGACAATTGCTCCTTGGGACTGTATTGAGGCGGAAGGGGCAGATATTGTTTGCGTTGGGGAAGGGGAGGGGCCGATGGTTGATCTTTGTGAGGCTTTAGCGAAGAAACGAAAGTTTGGCAGGATCCCAAATTTCTTGGTGAAGGAAGGGAGACGGGTGGTTGCTAATCCACCTCGAAAGCTGATCTATCCCTTGGATAGTTTGCCACTTCCTGACTTTGAATTGTTTGATTTCTCGCAGTTAGTGGCTTCCCAGACAAAAACGGCGGTGGTGATTGTTTCCCGTGGCTGTCCCTACAGCTGTGGTTACTGCTGCAACCACAAGATCAGGGAGGTTTATCCTGATCCCGAACATTACACCCGCTTTCGAAGTCCCAAAAATACGATGCTTTATCTTAAAAAACTGCTCAAGTTCTATCCTTGGGTCTCTTATGTCCGTTTTATTGACAATATCCTGGGGATTGAGAAAGGGTGGTTGGCACAGTTTACCAAGCTTTACCAAAAGGAGGTTAACCTTCCTTTTGCCTGTGATCACCGAGCAGACCTTGCCACCCCAGAGTTTCTAAAACTCTTAAAGGATGCTGGTTGCAATTTTATCTATTTTGGGGTGGAAAGTGGAGATGAGAATCTGAGAAAGAGTGTCCTCTCCCGCTTTATGACCGATCGAGAGATTAAAAGAGCGTTTAGGGAGTGTCGGCAGCTGGGGATTAAAACCCTCGCTTTTAACATCGTCGGCTTGCCATTTGAGACTCCAGCGAAGGTGCTCAAAACGGTCAAACTGAATGCACAGATTAATCCCAACCGGATGGTGCCTAATATCTTTACTCCTTATCCTTACACTAAAATGTACGAGATCTCCCTTAAAGAGGGGTTTATCTCCGGGCCAATCGCTGATTATCGAGATGAGGTTTTTCTTGATCAGCCTCAATTTTCAAAGAAAGAGGTGTTGTTTTTTGCCTATTTTTTCCAGCTTCTGGTGCGGTTATATCAGCGGATGGCAAGATATCCTAAGTTTGAGAGAACGTTAGATAGAATTGTTCTTTCACCTCTTCTTCCTCGAACCTTTTTGACAACTTTGATGAAGTTTTGGCTTAAGTTTGTAGGGGAGAGTAAGGTGGTTGTTCGTAAACGGTTACCATCTTTTTACCTCTTTTTGCGAGACCGGATCTTCTCTCGTGTTTGAAGTCCGCCTCGGGCGGATAAAAGAAAGGCCGCTTCCTTTGGAAAGCGACCTTAATTAGGGATCAAAGGATATAGTGTATCCAGCAACGGTAGCAGGTTACGTATCCTTCAAGCCCATGCAGATGATCAACGTAGTATCTCCTACAATGGGAACACCAGAAGAGATAGAAGGGAAGATAACCTGTCCATCCCGGTTGGGTCCGTTTACCAAGGTAGTGTTTTCTTCCCAATCTGATAAGCAACTTTTGAAACAGATTAAGCTTCCGGAGCTCCTTTTGTGCCTCTTCCTCAGCTTTCTGAGCCTTCTTCAGGTTCAAAGCTTTAAACCCTTCTAAAAACCCTTGCTTCACGTCCTCCCTCCTTATGCCCAAATGTTAAATCTTCTTTATTATATTATAGGATGTAAAAGCAAGAAGTCAAGAAAAACGCCTGGTAGTGAAGCGGTAGAGGATGATCTTCTCCCGGTGAGGGTCAATTCCCCCTTTTTGGCAGGTGATTGCGATCTGCTCTTCAACGGTGGAAACTCCCGTAAGTCCTGGGAGAAGGAGCCCTGATTTATAAGAACCCTGTGCTACGCTCAGGAACCTTGTTACTTTGTAATAAGGGAGATGGCCGTCAAAAACAACATCTGTGCCACTTGGAGCACTGATAGGTGCAGTCCTGACAATTATCCCGTATTTCTGAGGATCAAGTTCGGCAAGATCCCCAACAAGCTCGGGCTCCCCTAAAAGATAAACCGTGTAAGAGAGAGAAGGTAGCTTATCCTCTTGAATAGGAGGGAAACGATAATCTTTGGTGGCCGCGGCTACCGCATTGGCGATAATCTCCTCAGCGATCATCCTTCTTAAAGGAAGATAAGTACCGATGCAGCCGCGAAGTTCACCTTTCCTTTCGATAGTGACAAAGGTTCCTGACCTTTCTCTTAGAAGCTTTGGGGGTAGCTTCACTCCTTGTTGGGAAAGTAACTTCGTTGCCTCTTCTACAGAAAGAAGATGATGCTGGCTGATCGCGGCCTCAACTGCCGCTTTAGCAAGCAAAGCGTGGGGACTCATCTTTTTCCAAGGATAAAATCAGCAACAAGATAACCGACTCCAAAGGGTCCTTCGTAGGAGAGGATTTTTGGTTGCCAATTGATTTTTTGTGCTTCAAGTATTCCTAAGAGGAAGGAGAAAGAGCGCAAGCCACATTCACCAGCCTCGGGAAACTCCTCATCCAACCGTAAGAAACCATTGATATCTTTTTTCTTTAGACATTCGATTAGCTGTTGGTCAAACTTTGGCCCATCGGGGTGAAAGCCGTAAGGTCCATCTTCTTTAAGGCAGTGGGAAAGGTCGCCGGAGGCGATTAAGGCGCTCGTCTTTCCTTTCGCAAGGTGAAAGCCTTTTTCAGAGCAAAAACTCTTTCCTTCTTCGAAGTAGAAGGCCGGCGGTTCAGGTCCGGTGACTAAGCGCTCTATCTTTCCTTTAAAATCCGGCGCAAGAAAGTATAAGGGGACGTTGAAGCCCCAATCGGAGTGGGGAGCGGAGATAATAATCTGATCGGGATTCGCTTTTTTAAGCTTTTTACCAAGCTGTTTTAAACTCACAATCGTCTTTTTGACCTTTGTTCGGTCTTCTTCGGATCCGATTGTGGGTAGAAGTAGCGGTGGATGAGGAGAGAAGCAAGCAAAAACAATATTATTAGTCATTAGACATTAGGCATTAGTCACTAGCTAATCGAGAATTAGATCTAAGTCCTGTCCGCACCTGGCACATTTACCGTTTTTGTCATAGCGCGTAATTTGGTATCCCATTCGGTCAATCATCTTTACCCTGCATTTCGGGCAGAAGGTATCCTCAGAATCCAAGCCAGGGACGTTTCCGGTATAGACATACTTTAAACCCGCTTCTTTCCCAATGTGGTAAGCTTTTTCCAGAGTTTCAACCGGTGTATCGGGAAGATGTTGGAGCTTCCAGGAGATCTCTCCTGAGAATTGGGTGATGTGCCAAGGAGTTTCTGGTCCAAGCTCATTTTTGATAAAGTTTGCGATTCCTCTGAAAGTATCTTCGGTATCGTTGAGGGTGGGGATTACCAAGGTAGTGACCTCAACCCAAATCTTCTTCGCTTTCATTCTTTTTAAGGTCTCCAATACCGGTTTAAGCCGTCCGCCGCAGTTTTCCTGGTAAAACTCTTCAGTAAATCCTTTTAGGTCTACATTAGCCGCATCTAAGTAAGGAGCAACTGACTCAAAAGCTTCTTTTGACAAGAATCCGTTGGTGACCCAGTTGTTCTTTAATCCTTCTTTTTTGGCAAGCTTCATCGTTTCCAGAGCATACTCGAGAAAGATCGTCGGTTCGGTATAGGTGTAGGAGATGCTTGGTAAGTTGTTCTCCTTAGCGCGTCTTACAATCTCCTTTGGGGAAAGATTCTCACCGGCGATTGTTCCATTTAACTTTGGGCTTTGGGAGATATCCCAGTTTTGGCAGTTGCGGCAGGCAAAATTGCAGCCGACGGTAGCGATTGAGAGAGAATAAGTTCCCGGAAGAAAGTGGAAAAACGGTTTTTTCTCAATGGGATCGATATGACAGGCGACAGCTTTACCATAAACCAAGGAGTAAAACTTCCCATCTTGATTCTCACGAACTCCACAGATTCCTCGTTTTCCTGGAAGGCCCGCCTTGACTCGCCCAAGGCGAGGCAGGATGGTACAATAGTGGGCACAGTTTTGGCATTGGACTGCTCTGTTTTTTAGTTTTTTGTATAACAGTGCTTCCTTCACCCCCTTTATTATATACACTTAACGCGGATCTTTCGCTGGGTTGGGGTTTCGTGTATTATTTACGAAGATGGCAGAGGAAATCGCAAAAGAAACTAAAGAAAAAGAGGCGCTGGCGATTCCCGAGTTTAGACCAGGAGATATGGTTATGGTTTCCTATCGGATACATGAAGAGGGAAAAGAGCGAATTCAGCCCTTTGAGGGGATAGTGATTGCGATTAAAGGGGCTGGTACCTCCAAGACATTTACCGTAAGAAAGCTTGCCTCTCAAGGGATTGGAGTGGAGCGGATTTTTCCCTTCTATTCCCCTAATATCCAGAAGATCAAGGTCGTTAAGCGAGGAAAAGTGCGGCGAGCGAAGCTTTATTATTTGAGAGAAAAAGCGGGGAAGAAGGAGACGCGAATCAAAGGTGCGAAAGAACGCTAATTTCCACTATGAAAGAAAGCTTTGGCGGGATGGTTTAGGATTTGTTGCCGGGGTGGATGAGGTCGGTCGTGGGGCATGGGCGGGACCGCTTTACGCTGCAGCAGTAATCTTTCCTCCGAAAGTAAAGTTGGACTTTCCTCTGGCTGACTCTAAACTTCTTGCTCCTAAAAAACGGCTTGAATTAGCAGAAGAAATAAAATCACAAGCGCTTGCCTTTGCCGTTGCTCAGGCGGAGAGCTCTCTTATCGAGCGTTGTGGTATCTCCTTTGCGACCGAGTATGCGATGCTTAAAGCTCTGGAAGAGTTAGGCTTAACACCCGATTTTGTCTTAATAGACTTCTTTCGAATCCGCTCTTTCCCAAGGTGGAGGCAAGAAGCGATTAAGGCAGGAGACCGGCTTTCCGCCACAATTGCTGCGGCCTCGATCCTTGCCAAGGTAGAAAGGGATAAAAAAATGAGACAGCTGGCAACCCAATATCCAGAATATGGGTTTGAAAACCATGTAGGCTACGGAACAAAGCGACACCAGCAGATGATTAAAAAGCACGGCCCCTGCAAGATCCATCGCCTCAGCTTTATTCCTGAAAGGTTGTTAGAACAATGAATATTGGGCAGCAAGGAGAAGATCTGGCAAGAAAATTTTTAGAGAGGAAGGGGTTCGTCTTTATCGCGAAAAACTTTAAAACTCCGCGTTGGGGGGAGATTGATCTTATTATGCGCGATGGGGATACAACCGTATTTGTGGAGGTTAAAGCACGAAGTGGTAAAAGCCAACTGTTTGGTGGACCACTGGGAGCGATCAACTACCACAAACTTAAGGCGCTTCAGCGCGCGGCACAGTACTATTTGACTTCTCAAGGATTTGATCGGGAGGCAGC